>Ga0105103_10000068_pt1 | contig 47175 bp, 44 predicted proteins | sample PPLLaktember2015_2_FD_79107 | JGI IMG/M metagenome (GOLD analysis project Ga0105103, IMG submission 79107) | Freshwater sediment microbial communities from Prairie Pothole Lake near Jamestown, North Dakota, USA - PPLs Lake P7 Core (6) Depth... | ecosystem: Environmental > Aquatic > Freshwater >...
GTTGTAAGTCGGAACCACTGTAGTTCCTATGTTCAAAGAACCAGTAAGGGAATCAGGCTTAGGTATGGTCTTGTATTCAGTACCCCAGATAAATTTTACCACGTCGTCGAGGATAAGGATAAACGCGAACGTCATCAATAGCTGGAACGCCCCTTCCTGCGCCCGACCGTAGATACGCCTGAGGAAAAGAAATTCTATCACCATCCCTATTATCCCGGCTCCAATAGCGCCAACGAGCAGCCCTATCCAGAAGTTGTTGAATAACTGCATGAGCTGATAGGCGAAATAGGTGCCGAGGAGATAGAAAGAACCGTGGGCGAAGTTCAGGACATTTACTACCCCGAAGATCAGGGTAAGACCGCTCGAGATGAGGAAAAGCAACATGGCAGTGGAAAGTCCGCTTATAAACTGCGCGATGAGAGTATTAATATCCATACCTAAGCCCTGCTCCCTTTCCTTAATTTATTTACCTTTTACCTTTGTCATATAGTCAATATATTCAAAACTCGGCCACAGTTTGTCGGCCGGATATACCTTGAAATTGCCAAGCATGAATTTTGCCGGCGGGAATTTGTCATTCTTTACAGTCGTGCCTATTGCTTGGACCTGGACGATCTGGTGTGTCTTTGGATCGATATAGGAGGTGAATCCTGGTGGATCTTCCGGATTCTGGATCTTCATGCCTTCCATCGCTTTAACCAGAGCCTCTGTATCGTTTGCATTGCCTACCTTTCTTATTGCCTCGGCGATCATGTGAACGCCCACATAGGCGCCTTCTGCTGCGTATGACGGATACCTGCCGGCAGCTTTGTAGAATTTATCCACATAGGTCTTGTTTGCCGGTGTTTCAGGCCAGTTGTTGTGGTGGCGCGCAGACATAATGATCCCTTCAGGCATATCAGCCCCAAGGGCTGCAAGGGCCTCATAGTTTCCACCTGCATCAACATGGAAATATTTCATCTTGCCGAAAAGACCGTATGGTTTTGCCTGTTTGATAAAGGCTACGGTGTCTCCACCCCACATACCGTTCACAAGAATATCAGGGGCAGCCTTCATGATTGCCGTGATATAGGATGTATAGTCAGGCTCATAGAGTTTTGGCCAGTATTCGCCGACAACCTCATATTTAACGCCCAACTTGTCCAGACCCCATTTCAATTCCATCAGCTGGTCACGACCATAGGCATAGTCAGGGCCGATATAGGCGATCTTTTTCCAGTTCTTTACCTCATCTTTCAGGTAGTATGCGCCTGCCATCATGGACTGGAAAGTGTTGTTGTTAGATCTAAAATAATATTTTTGGAATTTGTTGGCAGTCAGGTCGGTTCCGGCATGGTCCGTGCCAACAAAGATAACCTTATGTTCCTTGCTTACCTCTGTGACCGCAAGGCCAATACCAGTCGAGATGATACCAAAAAGGAATTTGCACTTCTCATCGGTGATATATCTCTTTGCCACGCTGACTGCATACTGGGGGTTCTTATCGTCAGTAATAATCACATCTAATTTAGCCCCACCTGGTAATCCTTTGGCATTAACCTCGTCAAGGGCAATCTTAATGGCAACCTCTGAGTCCTTGCCATACTGACCACCACGACCGGTCATGGTGTAAAGAGCACCGATCTTGATTGTTTCGGCACCGTATACTGCAGAAAGTGGAAACAGAATTGCAGCGACAAGCAATAACGCGACAAACTTATGTTTCATGAAAAACCTCCTTTTGTTTATTAATAGTCTTGATAATGTAACATTAAAAGTAGAGCAATCTCCGTGCCATGGTGTGATCCTACGCATTACGGCTGCAAATAGTTACCTACACGGTTATTATGCATAGAGTTGCCTTCCTCAGCCATTTTATTATTGATGCAAATATGCATCAAATTGAACCTATTTTTCATCAATGAGCATTGTATTGAGCTTCTTTAGTTTTCGTACAATTGTACTCTGACTGATTTTTAGATTTCTCGCAGCCTTGTGGGTACTGCCATACTTGTCAACAGCGTTTTTCAATATTTTGTATTCCATAAGGTTCACTATATCGTTATATGATTTATCTGCACTGTTGACAATGAACCTCTGTGCGTCAAGTGTGCCCATAACCTGCACAGGGAGATCTAAAGCATCAACAAGGTCGTTCTTACTCATGAGGAATGCCTGTTCGACGATGTTAGACAGCTCCCGCACGTTTCCGGGAAACTGGTATGACAAAAGTATCTGGGCTGCCTGAGGGCTGAAATGTTTTCGTATGTGATATCTTTCGTTCAGCTTTTTTGTAAAATGCTGGATAAGAGGAACGACATCCTCAGTCCTTTCCCTGAGGGGAGGTATCATCACAGAGATGGTGTTTATGCGAAAGAACAAATCTTGTCTGAATCTTTTATGTTCAATCATTGAAGGAATGTCCTGGTTGGTGGCTGCTATGATTCGTACATTGAGTTTAATGGTGCGTGTCGACCCCAGGCGCGTCATCTCTTTCTCTTCAATAACTCTGAGAAGCTTGGCTTGAAGCCTCAGGCTCATATCGCCTATTTCATCAAGAAAAACTGTTCCTTTGTCTCCGACTTCGAGTAATCCTTTTTTGCCTTTCGTACTTGCGCCGGAAAAGGCTCCTGGTTCGTAACCGAAAAGCTCGCTTTCAAAAAGATCCTCAGGAATGCCCGCACAATTGATGGTAACAAAGGGATGTTCCCTCCTGCTGCTCGCCTCATGAATGAGTACGGCAAGAATTCCCTTGCCTACTCCAGATTCGCCGGTTATCAGAATATTCGAATCAAACTGGGCAGCGCGGATAACTGTCTCCAGAATCTCAGACATTTTTCTGCTCTTTGTTATGAACCTCGCTTTATGTTGCTGCATGGTCTTCATCTTTTCAAGCTCAGCATAGTATCGGTTTGCTTCGAGGGTCCGCTCATGCAGTTCTTCTTTAAGGGCAATAAGTTCCGTAATGTCTCTGACATTTGTGACGACAATCTCTATTTCGTGTGTTTTGCTGTTAAAAACAGGACTGCCGGTTATTAAAATTTTTTTACCGCTGCGAAGTTCCTGCATAATGGTGACAGGGGTTTTTTTCTCGATGACTTCTAGGCTCACAGAACGATCAAAGGTACCAGAGGCCACCAAATCCCTCATGTTCCGGCCTAAAATTTCTTCCCTTTTGATTCCGGTTATGCGTTCGTAGGCTCGGTTTACCTTCAGGGTGTTGGCATTGCCGTCCGTGATATAGATGCCATCATAGGCGTTCTCCATTATTGCTTCAAGGTCGGAGACCATTTCAACGGATGGCCCTTGTCTGTTCAGCAACATGCGCTCAGCCTTATCGGCCGGAAAAAGTATGCTTATTGCTCCATTCTTATGATTTTTGATTTCCAGAGAGAACGTGTGGGCAAAGAATGTTTTTTGACTTTTTGACGTTGTGACCATATCAAGTGATGGGTCACCCGTATTTATTACCTTTACTATATCAACATGCCCCTCAAGGGGATCTTTCTTGTTCGTTTTCTCGTCTGTTCCTAAGCCAAGAATAACCCTAGCTTTGTCATTGAGAAATACTGTCTTACCAGTATGATCGTAAGCAATGAGGGCCGCTTGCATCTGTGTAAGGACTAAAGGTGCAATTCCCTGAATTTTTTTGGAAACCATGCCTCATTTTACCCGAACGTGTTTAAGATATCAATAATGAAAGGTTTGCCCTCTTACTTGAACTTATGGTAGTCCTTGTTCTTCTCGTAGAGGATCTTGAGACCATTAAGGGTGATGAATTCATCAACTTCGTCGATAGACGATGATTCCCGGTACATGAGACCGGAGAGACCTCCGGTGGCGATAACATAGGGGTCTGTTTTTACTTCCTCTTTCATTCGCTTGACGATGCCATCCACGAGCCCGACATATCCATAGACAATGCCTGCCTGCATGGCGTGGATCGTGTTTTTCCCGGTGACAGTTTTCGGTTTCACCAGCTCAACCCTCGGGAGCTTGGATGCCCGCTCGAAGAGCGCTTCGAGAGAAATCATTATTCCAGGTGCAATGGCCCCACCAGCATACTCTCCTCTAGGGGTGATATAGTCGAAGGTTGTTGCCGTTCCGAAGTCAACAACAATGAGGGCTTTTTTGTGCTTTTCATATGCTGAAACGGCATTGACTATCCTGTCGGCGCCCACCTCTTGAGGATTCTCATAGAGGATAGGCATGCCGGTCTTGATACCTGGCTCAACAAGTATGGGTCGTATGCCTACATATTTCCTACAGAGTATATCAAATGGGATAAGAAGAGGAGGTACAACACATGAAATGATCGCTGCATTAATTTCATTCAGTTTAATCTTCTCGATGTAGAGGAGGCTGTTTAAGAGAATTGCATACTCATCAACGGTTTTCTGAATGACAGTACTCAGCCTCCAATGATTGACGAGCTTACTGTCATCATATACTCCAAATACAATGTTCGTATTTCCAATATCAATGACTAATAGCATGGTAATATTTCCTGTAGGTTAGTATATCGCATATCGTATATCGTGGTGTGAAGCAACGCATGTCGTTCGTTCGTATTTCGCATTAAAAACTCACGTCCCCAGCGATGATTTTTTTGGTTTTTCCATCTATGGCAAGGAGTATACCCCCATCTCTGTCAATCCCTTCAGAAATCCCTTTGTATATCTCACCCATCTGGGTTATTTCAAGAAGCTTACCTTTTATTTTTGCCCTGTCTTCCCAAATCGAGCAGATTTCATATGGGCCTTTCTCCATGAATACTGTATAATATCGCTCGATATTTGTCAGTAGAATACCACACACCATTGGCCTTTCAAACGGTTTTTTTGTCAGCATAAAAAGAGAAGTGGCCTTATCTTTGATCTCTTCATCGATCTCGAACTCTTCCATATTGATGTTCAATCCGATACCTACGACAACAAAACGGACCATGTCTGCCTCTGTGGAAAGCTCAAGCAATGTTCCGCAAACCTTTCTGCCGGCAACCAGTACATCGTTCGGCCATTTAAGCACCGGCTCAGCGTCTGTTAAGGCCTTGATAGTATCATATACGGCAAGAGACGAGAGGAATGTAATTGGGTATACGCTTGCCGGAGGAATGCGTGGCCTGAGTACAATGGAGATATAAAGATTCTTGCCAACAGGCGAAAACCACTTGCGTCCCAGACGACCTTTCCCAGCATCCTGAGTTTCAGCGATAATACATGTGCCTTCAGCTTCTCCTCCATAGGCAAGTTTGAAAGCGAAGGCATTCGTTGAATCAAGTTCATCCTTGTAAATTATTTTTTTTCCAATAAGGTTCGTTTCAGTGTATCGATCAATCTCCCAGGCATAAAGCTTGTCCGGTGATGCTAGCAGTCGGTAGCCTTTACCCTTGAGCTTGCTAATCTTGTAACCTAATTGTTCAAGATGGTTGATGTACTTCCAAATAGCGGTCCGTGAAATACCCATTTTGTTCGACATGTGGTCCCCGGACACGTAATCATGTGTATTTCTCAAGTAAGCCAGAACTTCTTTCGATCTATCCATTCTCTATCTTATCATAGCGTGAAAAATACATTGTGAAGGATGCTCTTCCTTGAGAGAGGGAGCGAACATCTGTTGAGTATCCAAACATTTTTGTGAGGGGCGCATAAGCCTGTACAATAGTAATTTTCTCATTGGTAGTTAAATTCGTAACCTGGCTTTTCCGCGCATTGAGGTCCCCGATTATGTCGCCTAAAAATTCATTGGGTACTGTTACTGTAAGGGACATAACGGGGACGAGAAGTATTGGTCTTGCTAATCGGCATGCGTCCCTGAAAGCCTCATAGGCAGACATTTTCAGGGTGAGCCGAGCAAATTCGGGGTTATTGAAGGTTGCATCATGGATGGAAACCTTCACGTCGGTAACGGGAAAGCCTTTCAGAATGCCTATATTGGAAGCCTCCATAACGCCTTCTTCGATGGCCATGAGATAAGGGTAAACAGGATGTTCTTCAGAAATGTTGTTTATTATGTCAATGCCCCTGCCACGGGTATTTGGTTTTACCGTAAGGGATACCCAGCCTTTGCAGATTACATTATTGATAACCTTTTCAAAAGTATGCTCAATTGATGCCTCGTCTTCTATGGCCTCTTTGTAAACCACCTGGGGTTTGCCTACATGGAGATCAATGCCGAACTCGTCTTTAATCCTCCTCACGATGACGTCAAGGTGAAGCTCACCCATACCGGACACCACTGTCTGATATGCATCTTCATCTGTTTTTAAAACAAAGGTTGGATCCTCGTCAGAGATTCTCTGAAGGGTAAGGAGGAGTTTATCCTGGTCAACATTTCTTTTAGGTTCCACTGCTATGGAAATAACGGGCTGATAGATCTCGATAGGTTCAAGGAGGAGAGGCCTCACCTTGGTGAGGGTTTGACCGGTGGTCGTCTCCTTAAGACCTACGATTCCCACAATTGCCCCGGTGTGTGCCTCTTCTATCCTGTCCCGGTGGTTGGCGTGCATCCGGAAGATTCTTGATACCTTCTCCTTCTTGCCAAGGTTCACATTATAGACCTCATCACCCACTTTCATGGCGCCAGAATAGATCCTGATATAGGTAAGCTTTCTTCCCTCATCCAGGACGATTTTGAAGGCAAGGGCAGCAAGATCTTCATCGTCTCTTGCTTCTCTCCGTTCAATCTGCCCGGTCTGTGGATTTGTTCCCTGAATAGGAGGGACTTCTAAGGGAGAGGGAAGATACCGCACGACGCTGTCCAAGAGTGGCTGGATTCCCTTGTTGCGTAGGGCGGCGCCGCACAAAACAGGAACACATTTCAACGCTATAGTTCCCCGCCGTAAAGCATCATGGATAATTGCTTCATCGATTTCTTTTCCTTCAAGGTAAAGCTCCATAATCTGGTCATCAAGGAGGGAACATTTCTCCAGCATTTTCTCCCTCTGTGAGTGGGCGAGCTGTTCATACTCCTTTGGAATAGAGATCTGGTTATACGTAGCTCCGAGATCATCTTCGTTCCATACCAATCCCTTCATGGTGATAAGATCGATTACTCCGAAGAATCCATCTTCCCTTCCAAGAGGTATCTGGAGAGGAATGGGATTTGCGCCAAATTTCTCCACGAGCATGTCCACAACATGGAAGAAATCAGAGCCCAACCTGTCGAGCTTGTTGATAAAGGCGATGCGAGGAACTTTATACTTGTCAGCCTGGTGCCAGACTGTTTCAGACTGTGGTTCTACGCCGCCAACACCGCAAAAAACAGCAACCATACCGTCAAGAACCCTGAGTGAACGCTCTACTTCAATGGTGAAATCCACATGGCCAGGCGTATCAATGAGTTGAATTTCGTGATTGTCCCAGTAAAGGGTTGTCACGGCAGAGGTGATCGTGATACCTCTTTCCTGTTCCTGCGGCAGGTAGTCCATTATGGTGGTGCCTTCGTGGACTTCCCCGATCCTGTGTGTCTTACCGGCATAATAGAGGATGCGCTCGGTCACTGTGGTCTTCCCGGCATCGATATGAGCTGCAATCCCTATATTCCTTATTTTCCTGAGCCTCAAGGCTTCTTTTTTCATGACCTAAAGATATAGAACTATTGCCCTGTAAAAGTCAATATTAATGGGGGTGAAGATTCTTTACCTAAATATAAAAAAATGCTTGACAAATCGTGACCCTGCGAGTATAAATGTGAAAAGTGGTAAAAGGTGTTATAAGGTGGGATAATGTTCGCTGGTCGGTATGAGTACGCCATCGATGACAAAAGCAGAGTGAGTATTCCGGCAAAGTTCAGGGAGACCCTCTCCACGAACTATGACATGAGGCTCATTCTCACAAACCTCGATGGCTGCATTGTTGGATATCCTTACCAGGAATGGCTTTCTATTCAAGATAGGACATCAAGCCCCGGGGCAATCAGAAAAGAGACAAGGACGTTTCTCAGGTATTTTTACTCTGGAGTCTCTGAGTGTCCCATAGATAGGCTTGGAAGAATTCTCATTCCTCAGGCGCTGAAGACCGATGCCACGATCAAGAAAAATGTTGTGATTATCGGCATGGGTAAGAAGATAGAAATATGGGCGCAGGAGCGTTGGGATGAACTGGTAAAGAAAGCAACCGCTGACCCTGATCAGATAGCCGATATTGTTTCTGAACTTGGTCTTTGATGGACGTTGCCCACATACCTGTTCTCCTCGAAGAAGTAGCAGACAATCTGGTAAGCGATACGTGCAGTCTGTTTGTAGATGCAACAGTCGGTGGGGGTGGTCACTCGTCTTTCATCTTGGCAAGATACCCTGACTTGAACGTGGTTGGTTTGGATGTAGATGAGGACAATCTGAAAATAGCTGAGGCACGGCTGAGAGATTTCAACGGTAGGGTAACATTGATCAGGGGAAATTTCAGAAATCTTAAAACACTCCTGCGGGAGGGGGACATTTCCTCTTTCGATAGTATCCTCTTCGATCTTGGTCTTTCAACATTTCAGATTGCAGGAACGAGAGGTTTTAGCTTTCACGATGATTCCTTCCTCGATATGAGGATGGACACGAGGGAGTCCCTGACTGCTTATGATGTCGTAAATAAATACAACTATGAGGCCCTGAAGAGGGTGATTTTAGAATTTGGTGAGGAATACAGGGCAACACGGATTGCAAGGATGATTACCGAAGAAAGAAAAAGAAAACCTATTGCCACTGCAAAGGATCTGGCTGATGTTGTCGGGAAGGCAAAAAAAAGGACAGGCAGGGTTCACCCTGCCACGAAAACCTTTCAGGCAATCAGGATCGAGGTCAACGAAGAACTCGATAGCCTCCGTTCGGGACTGGCTGACGCAATCGACATGGTAAGCCCCAAGGGCAGGATTGGTGTTATATCCTTTCATTCCCTGGAAGACAGGATTGTTAAGGAGGCGTTCAGGGGGTCAACCTTATTGAACATTGTTACAAAAAAGCCAATAAGGGCGGGAAGGGCCGAGATTTTATCGAATCCGAGGGCGAGGAGCGCTAAGTTCAGGGTAGCAGAAAAAAAATAGCCTGGGGGGGGGTGAGGGGCATCATGGAAAAGGTGTATGTGTCGGTCAAGAGGAATACGCAGAAACAGAGTATAAATCATCTTGTGCTGATTATTCTCTCTAGTGTTCTTTTTGTCATCGTTACCCTCTATATGCAGGCAGAGTATAATGGCCTCCGCGAAGAACTGATTGAAAGCTTGAAGAAGGAACGGGAGATTGCTGATGTGAATAACAGGCTGAAAATGGAGCTGTCAGTGATCACCAAGGCTCGTTACATTGAGCTTAAGGCCAATGAGCGTCTTGGACTCAAGAAACCGAAAGAGGAAGAGGTACTAGTATTGAGATGAACAAAAAGGCCAACCGCAGAGCCTTTTTTGTCTGTCTTTTTATAGGATTAATGTATACGTCTATTGCATTCAGGCTTCCTGAAAAAATGAACATTGCGCGTGTATGGAGTGGCCAAAGCGTAATCCCGAGCAGCGTGGCAGGATCTATGTTAAAGAAGAGCTCCGACGTTTCTTTACCGGAAGTGCCGGCCTCAATTTTCAAAAAGCAACCAGCAGAAAGTGAGCCCTCTAAAGCTTTAACTCATGAAACTGAGCCCAGGCAGCCGCCGGCAGGCCAGCAAATTGTTGTAGTTGACGACAAGCACATCGAACCAAATCTTTTCATCGCGCTGCCGATGGTAGCATATGCAATGAAGGAAGGTCTTATAGAAAAGGACGGTTTGATTTTTGCCCAGAAAGAGGGTTACAATACTGGTACCTGCAAGAAGCCAATTGATATACTAAGGGACAAAGACGAACAAGGCTTAAAGGCAATTTCAAGGCTTATCGGAAAACGACAGTCGCTTGATTTTCTCAAAAAAGAAGGAATCGTAATCAATCAAGATATAGACAGTGAGAGAATCATAAATGGTATTGGGTATTCTTTAGAAAAAGACAAAATTCTCTCACTTTACAAAAAGTACCTTACAGATGAATTCCAGGGTTTGTTTCCTTTTGTGATCCATGGCATGGCTGTGGTTAAAACCAAGAAAGGTTTTGAATTTTCCCAGGCGAGAGAGGTTCATCGAGCAGATCGAGAAAAGATGGAAGACCCGGAATGGACAATGCCAAACGTGATAAACCTCTCTGTTAGGGCTGCCATTGAAAAGCTGGCCTTGCATACATCAAAAATAAAGGTTTATGGCAATGGTAACGTTGTGGAGCAAAACCCGAAAGCGTTTGAACGAATAAGAGGTGAAACGGAATGTATCATTTATGGAAGGACGGCACGATAGATGAAACTTGCTGAACTCATAAAGGATATGCCGGTAAAAAAGATAACAGGAAATGCAGGCATCGACATCATCGGGCTAACCAAAGACTCACGGGCCGTGAAAGAAGGATCCATATACTTTGTTACAAGAAAGAGTGAACCCTTCATAGCAGAGGCGCTGAAAAAAGGGGCCAAAGTTATTGTTGCAGAGCGTGAACTGAAGGCCGAAACTCCATGTTTAATTGCGACGGACGATGTACAGGCCTTGCTTGGAATGATGGCCTCCAGGTTCTATGGGCTGCCGTCAACACGACTTCATGTTGCCGGCATTACTGGAACAAATGGCAAGACAACAACAACGTACCTCATCGAATCTCTCCTCAGAACAGACAATAGAAAAGCAGGAGTGATCGGTACCGTGTCATACAGGTATGGCGGTCTGGAACTTAAGGCTGACAACACTACACCGGGAGCCACGGAAGCCCACAGTCTTTTGAAAGACATGTACGAATCAGGCGTCAGGTTTGTGGCTATGGAGGTCTCATCCCATGCCCTTGACCAGAAACGGGTGGAGGGGATTGAATTCGATGTCGGTATCTTTACCAATTTAACCCATGACCACCTCGATTACCACGGAGATATCGATAATTATAAGAGTGCCAAGGCGCTTCTGTTTAAGCGTTATCTGGAGCAGAGCAGCAAAAAAAAACGGTACGCCATCCTCAACATGGATGACCCGGCTGTTCGTGACATGATCCCGCATGAACCTGTTCAGCGATTGTTTTACAGCCTTAAAACTACTGCCGATGCGTATCTAGTTGATTGCAAAGAAGACATAAGAGGTCTCTCTCTTACCTTTTCTCTGAAGGGAAAAAGCATTTCCCTCCAGACTCCACTTATTGGTTTTTTTAATGCATCGAACATCCTTGCATCTGTTTTGTATGGTTTTACTCTTGGAATGACTGCTGCAACAATGAAAAAAGGCATAGAAGGTCTGCAAGGTGTGCCCGGCAGGCTTGAGAGGATAAAAAACAACAGAGGCATCTCAATCTTTGTAGATTATGCCCACACACCAGATGCACTGAGAAAGGTACTGGAGATGCTTAACCGCTTAAAGGAAGGGAGACTGATTCTGGTGTTCGGATGTGGTGGAGACAGGGATAAGACAAAGAGGCCAGTTATGGGAGAAATTGCATCACATCTGTCAGATCTGACTATTATAACATCAGATAATCCGCGGAGCGAAGAACCTTTTTCGATTCTGGAAGACATCAAAAAAGGGTTTGCCGGTAATTCATTCAAAATTATAGAGAACAGGCGCGATGCAATCTATGAGGCAGTCCAAATGGCAAAGGAGAACGATGTACTGCTCGTTGCCGGCAAAGGGCATGAGGACTACCAGATAATAGGCAGTAAGGTATTCCATTTCAGCGATCGGGAAGTAATTGAGGAGTCTCTGTAATGTGGCACATGGATGAAGTGGTTCAAGCGGTAAAAGGAGTTGTGTTCAGGATTGAACATGATAATTTTTCGGGTATCTCCACAGATTCGAGAACCATTGCCAATGGAGAACTCTTCATTCCTATCAGCGGTGTGACATTTGATGGACACAAATTTATTGCCGATGCTTACGATAAATCTCATGGTGGTACCTTATGCGAAAAAGGGCGGGAGGACGTGCTCAAGGCTGCACAGGGGACAATCATTCTGGTCGACGACACCTTAAAGGCACTCCTTGATATTGCCCATTATAAGAGAAGGCAGGAACAGGGAACCTTTATCGCCATAACAGGAAGCAATGGCAAGACCACCACCAAAGAAATCCTTGTCGCGATGATCGGCAGGGAGCGAAAAGTCCACTTCAACGAAAAAAATTACAACAACCTCATCGGGGTTTCAAAAAGCATCCTGGCTATAGAGGGGAGCCCTGAGTGTCTTATTTTTGAGCTTGGAACAAACAGCAGGGGAGAGATTAGGCAACTTGCCCAGATGACTGAACCTGACATTTCACTTATTACGAATATTAATCCTTCACACCTCGAAGGCCTGAACGATCTGGAGGGTGTTCTTGAGGAGAAGCTCGATCTCTTTCGTTACACGAAAGGGGGAGGCTACATTCTCATCAACGCCGATGATCCATCCTTATTTCCCAGCTATACGGATGACGACGCTCATATTTCTCACACTTTTGGCATGGACCATGATGCCGATTTTCAGCTTATTATCAATGAAGACCTTGGTTGGAATGGGTATGATTTTACCCTCAAGTTTCATGACGATTCTATAAGAATGAAAACAAACCTCCTGGGAAGGCACAACCTGCTCAACATCCTGTCTGCTTCATCAATAGCCTTCCTTGTCGGGATAAGCAAAGAGCAGATAAAAAATACTATTGAGGCTTTTAATCCGTATGCCATGAGATTCAATCCCATCATGGCAAAGAAAGGATATACCGTTGTCGATGATTCTTACAATGCAAATCCTTCATCCGTAAAATGGGCAATCAACACCCTTTCGAACCTTCCCTGCTCCGGTAAGAGGATAGCTGTTCTTGGCGACATGAAAGAGCTTGGAGAAAAGACAGCATACTATCATGAAGAATTAGGGAGATTTCTTAAGAAGAGTAATATCGATACCGTTATGTTGATCGGCGAAGAGGTGAAGGGCATCCTCAAGGAACTCAACAATGGACGGGGAAAGTATTTTCATGACAAGACATCGCTCATTGATTATGCAAAACATCATGTGATCGGAGGTGATGTGGTGCTTATCAAGGGTTCGCGGGCTGCAAAAATGGAAGAAATTGTGGAGGCTTTGATTTAGGTGCTCTATTACCTTCTCTATCCACTCCATACTACATTTTCAGTATTCAACGTCTTCAGATATATTACCTTCAGGACAGCCTTGGCAATTTTGACTGCCCTTGTCATCAGTTTTTTCCTAACTCCCAACCTGATCAAGAAATTCAACGATTGGAAATTTAAGAGCGACAAGAGAGAAGATGTTCCGGAACGACATGGGGCGAAGACGGGTACCCCTACCATGGGAGGCTTTATCATCCTCATTTCAACCATCATACCAACACTCCTCTGGGCAGACCTCAAAAACAGCTATATATGGCTTGTAACCTTCGCGCTCCTCTCCTTTGGCGCAATTGGTTTCGTGGATGATTTTACCAAGCTTCGACGAAAACAGAATGGTAAAGGAATCTCAGGTAGGTCTAAGCTATTACTCCAGATTCTATTCGGGATTATGATCGCCGTCTTTCTTTACCTGCGAGGTGACTTCATTACGCAACTTACCATTCCCTTTTTTAAGAATGCCACCCCAGACCTTGGCATTTTCTATATCCTTCTTTGCGTTTTCATCATCGTCGGCACCTCAAACAGCGTAAACCTCACCGATGGCCTTGACGGACTTGCTATTGGACCTGTGCTGACTGTTTGCTCAACATTTCTTCTCTTTGCTTACCTTGTGGGCAACATAAAGTTTGCCCAGTATCTCCAAATTTTCTATGTGAAGGGAGCAGGGGAGCTCACAATCCTCTGTGGAGCAATGCTCGGAGCCGGGATTGGTTTTCTCTGGTACAATGCCTACCCGGCCGAACTTTTCATGGGAGATACAGGCTCTCTCTCGTTAGGGGCTTCCCTCGCAACCATTGCTGTTATTATCAAGCAGGAATTGCTTTTATTTATCGCAGGTGGGATTTTTGTTATGGAAACGTTTTCTGTGATCATACAGGTTCTTTCATTTAAGTGGCGTGGAAAAAGGGTTTTTAAGATGGCCCCCATCCATCATCACTTTGAACTCAAGGGATGGAACGAGGAGAAGATCGTTGTGAGGTTCTGGATCATCTCCATTATGCTGGGGCTCTTTGCCCTTACAACGTTGAAGTTGAGGTAAGAGTAAATGCAGAGGTCAGAGGGCAGAGGTAAGAGGCCAGAGTTAGAGTACGACAGATTACATTTGAATCTGCCAAGAGTTTGCGCTGATGGCCATACGCTGATTGCTGAATGCCAGTGTGGTTTAGGATAGATATGACCTTACCGGATGATATTCTCATTGTTGGCCTTGGGATGACAGGGGTGGCGACCGCTCGTTTCCTGGCAAAGATGGGAAAGAAGGTCACTATTGTTGATGAGAAGCCTGAAGCGGATCTTTCTGCCTCTCTTGGGGCACTGGAGGGTATCCGGTTCACAGGCCACTTTGGCGCTCACAGGAGAGAGGATTTTCTTGCCCACCCAATTATTGTTATCAGTCCGGGTGTGGACAGCGAACTCCCTGTGTTGAAAGAGGCAAAAGAGAGGGGAGTCAGGGTCATCGGGGAAATGGAGCTCGCATTTGGCTTTATTGATGAGCCCATAATTGCCATAACGGGAACGAACGGGAAAACCACGGTGACCACCCTTATCGGTGAAATTTTCAAGAAGGCTTTCGGAAATGTATTTATTGGTGGCAACATTGGAGATCCGCTCATCAATTACCTGTTGAAAGGTACAAAAGCGAGATACATTATTATCGAGGTAAGCAGCTTCCAGTTGGAGACCATAGAGGCATTTCGGGCACAGACTTCAATCCTTCTGAATATTACAGAGGATCATCTCGATCGTTATCGAAATTTTGCCGAGTACAGGGATGCAAAGTACAGGATTTTTAAAAACCAGAAGGAAGTGGATTATGCAATCCTCAATGAGAATCTCCCCCAACTTGAAGGTATTCGGGCGAAAAGACTGATCTTTTCTTCTAAAAACGAAGTTCAGGAAGGTGCTTTTTTTAAGGATGGGGCTATGACGGTTAGGTTTCAAGGGGAGGAGCATAGATACGAGAGGGCTATTTCGCCCCTGGTGGGAATCCACAATACAGAAAATCTCCTTGCGGCGCTCCTTGTGTCACACATTTACGGGATAGACAAAGATTGTATCCGGGAGGTTGTGAAGGATTTTAAAGGGCTCCCGCACCGTATTGAAGCAGTTCGTCGAGTAGACAACGTCTTGTTCTACAATGACTCGAAGTCTACCAATGTAGACTCAACAAAACGGGCCTTAGAGAGTGTTGACGGGAAGGTTATTCTTATTGCAGGGGGAAAGGATAAGGGAGGAAGTTATACGGTCATCGCAGACCAGATGAGCAAGGTCCGGGCCCTCATTCTCATCGGAGAGGCAAAAGAAAGGATTAATACTGAATTGGGCCGATACTCAGACACTTATATGGAGAATGATCTTGCAGACGCGGTAAAACGTGCTCTACTGGTTGCGAAAGACGGTGACGTGGTGCTTTTTTCTCCCATGTGCAGCAGTTTCGACATGTTCAGGGATTACAAGGACCGAGGCAACCAATTTAGAACGATGGTGGAGTCACTGTGAAAAAAGCGATTATCTATATTCTCGCGTCCATGCTTCTGTATAGTTTTTTCTACGAGCTCAATGCAATGAAAGTGGTTTTTATACTCCTTGGCCTTATTGCTATGTTTGCTGTCTCATTGATCCCAATAAAGGTTGTCATGGGTGCGAAATACCCTATCATACTTCTTTCGTTTGCAGGGACTGCCGGTTTTTTCTTCTATCCGCAACTTGCAGCCTCCTATCCGGTAGAGCCCCTCATTATTTTTCTCGCTCTCTATAGCATTGCCTTTTACCTTGTTACCATGGAAGAGAAGGGACAGGATGTGTATAAAGAGATGGGAGGGTTATCCATCCTTTTTCTTTCCGCTTCTTTCAACCTGGCTATGACCGGAAAGCCAATTTTGATCATACCTATTGCGCTTTCTATTATGTTTTTTCTTTTCGTTCTCGGAAGACATAAAATTGTTCTTCTCATGGCGGTGTATGCCTTAGGCATTACTACAGTGCTTGTGTACAAACATATTCCTATTCTCTCCGCCGGTGTTCCCTTGCGGGAGATTAACCGTTACATTCTGTTTGCAACATCCTTTGTCTTTCTGGCAATCAGCTTTTTTAGATTTGTAAAGCAGGGGGGACAGACAAAAATACTTACTTTTTTTGGGTTCCTTTATGTGTGCATTGATCTCCTCTTGTCGACCGGACTTAAGATGTCAGAGGGATTACTGTACCAGCCGGTTATTGCACTTTTTATGGTAAGTCCTCTCATTGGCTTAATGCTCAAATCAGAGGTGAAACGGATATGAAACTCCTCATCTCTGCAGGTGGAACAGGGGGCCATATTTTTCCAGGAATTGCAGTTGCAGAGGCTTTTACTGGGATGCACGAAAGCAATGATGTTGTATTTGTCGGGACACGGCAGGGCATGGAAGGAGGCATAATACCTCGTTATGGATTCAAGCTTCTCTTTATTGAGGCACACCAGTTTCAGGGGAAAAATATATTATCCAAAGCGGCTACCCTCGTACGCCTTCTTCAGGGTATACGGGCAGCCAAGGTGGTCATAAACCTGGAGAAACCTGATGCGATTCTCGGAATGGGTGGTTTCACCTGTGTGCCAACCATTCTTGCCGGGGTAATGCTAGGATTGCCAACCTATCTTCACGAGCAGAACGTGGAGCCGGGTCTTGCAAACAAGCTTCTGTCAAGGTTTGTACGATCCACATTTGTCAGTTTTGAGGCTACAAAAAAATATCTTAAAACAAAAAGGGTTTACCATACTGGTAACCCCTTAAGGAAGACACTCAAGGTAGCCAAGGTAGCAGAAGAGAAGAGCAGCTTCAATGTCTTCATATTCGGCGGAAGCAGGGGAGCGCGAAGCATCAATGAGTCAATCCTTACCCTCCTTCCTTTTATGGAAAGCTATAAGAATACCGTGATGTTCCATCAGACAGGCACCGAAGATTTCGAACATATAAGAAAGGCCTATGAAGGATCGAAGGTGGGGCACGAAGTCTTTCCCTTTACCGACCATATGGAGAAATACTACAAGCTTTCTGACGTGGTCATATCGAGGTCTGGTGCAACGACAATCTTTGAACTTGCTTATTTTCATAAGGCTGCCATTCTTGTCCCCTATCCTTTCTCGGCAGGCCAGCATCAGAAGACAAATGCCATGCATGTAGCAAGTTTGGGAGGTGCATACGTTGTTGAAAATGATCAATTGAGCGGTGAAAAACTCCATGGTCTACTCCTTGGCCTTATGAACGATCCGGGCTATGTGAAGGAGATGGGTAACAGCATAGGCAAGCTTTACATTGAAGACGCAGCAGAACGGATCATTAAAGAAATAGTGGGGTTTTGATTGGTATTGCATAAGATAGAAAGAATTCATTTTGTGGGAATAGGCGGTATCGGGATGAGCGGTATCGCTGAGGTGCTTTTGAATCTTGGCTTTACAGTAACGGGTTCAGATTTGCGCTCAACCGAAACTACAGATAGGCTCAAAGCGCTAGGCGCTGCTATATATACCGGGCACCGGGAAGAGAACATCAGCAGCGCCGACGTGGTAGTGGTTTCTTCTGCGGTGCGGCCAGATAATCCTGAAATATTGAAAGCGAAGGAGCTTTTTATCCCAGTTATCCAGAGAGCGGAGATGCTCGCAGAGCTGATGCGGATGAAGTACAGCGTTGCTGTAGCAGGGGCCCACGGGAAGACAACCACCACATCACTGGTATCAACCATCCTGGGTCATGCGGGTCTGGACCCTACCTGTGTTATTGGTGGGAGGCTGAACAGCCTCGGAAGCAACGCCAAGCTGGGCGACAGCAAGTTCCTCATTGCAGAGGCTGATGAAAGTGACGGTACGTTCCTTCTCCTTTTTCCCACCATTGCCGTTACTACGAACATTGACCTCGAGCACCTAGACTTTTACAACGACATCAATGAAATAAAGAGTGCTTTCCTTGCTTTTCTCAATAAGGTGCCCTTCTACGGCCTTGATATTATCTGTATTGATAATGCCAATGTTCAGAGCCTCATTCCTCAGCTCAAAAGGAGATATATGACCTACGGCCTTTCGAAACAGGCTGATTTACGGGCTGAGAACATTACCTATAACGGATTTATCACTTCCTTCAAGGTTTTTTACAAAGATGAAGAGATGGGAGATATTGACCTCGCCTTGCCCGGTATCCATAATGTGGTGAATACCCTTGCTGCGTGCGGGGTTGCCATAGAGCTCGATATACCATTTTCAACGGTAAAGGAGGCGCTAAAAGATTTTGGTGGGATTCACCGCAGGCTTGAGATCAAGTGGGATGGCGCAATAAAATTGATTGACGATTATGGTCATCATCCCACAGAGATCAGGGCGACCCTCTCCGCAATCCGACAGATGTGGAAGGGGCGGATCGTTGTGATATTTCAGCCTCACCGGTATACGCGTACAAAGGCACTCATGGAAGAATTTGTGACTTCCTTCAACGAGGCAGACGTTCTCATTGTGACAGAGATTTATGCTGCATCCGAGGAGGCGATTGAAGGGGTTAATGGTCACGTGCTTTCGGAAAGGATCAGGATGAGTGGCCACAAGAATGTCATGTTTGCCTCTACAAAGGAGGATGCAGCAGAGAAAGTGCTTGGCCTGACCCGGGAAGGAGATGTTGTGATTACCCTGGGCGCCGGCGACATTTACAGGATAGGGGAAAGGTTGAAGGCAGCGTGGAGTGGAAGGGGATAAAAGGCACTGTTATCAGCAATGTTTCGATGAAACGGTACACATCCATGAAGGTTGGTGGGCCGGTGAGTTTTCTCATCTATCCCGCCGACGAGGAAGATTTGCTAAGGATTTTATACATAATGAAGGAAGAGGGATTGAAGTACCGATTTATTGGAAATGGAACAAATATCATTGTCCATGATGAGGGGTTCAAAGAGGCAGTGATACGGACAACGAAGATAAAGCGAATGGGTTACAGAAAGACGAATGAAGGAGTCCTTGCAGAGGTTTCAGGGGGCACATCCCTGAAAGGCTTTATTGTTGACAATACACGCCATGGTTTTACCGGTCTCGAGAAGCTTTACTGGATACCGGGCACCATAGGGGGTGGTATCAAAATGAATGCCGGAAGCTTTGGTTCGTGGATATCAGATACCCTGCAGAGCGTGCGCCTTGTTGACAGGAATGGGAAGATTGTTTCCATCCTGAAAAGTGAAATGGGATTCGGATATAGAAAGTCACGGATAGAACCATCAGACTGCGTCCTGAAGGCCTGGTTCCGTTTGCGGAATAGGAACAGAGACGATATCCAGAAGGATATGGACTATGTTTACGAAGAGAGAAAGAAGAGGCACCCTATGGATTTTCCTTCCGCAGGCTCAGTGTTCAAGGGTGTTGCAGGTGAGCCGGCATGGAAGTTTATCAAAAAGGCCGGCTTGAGAGGCGTCTCCATCGGCGGGGCAATGGTTTCCGACAAACATGCAAACTTCATTATCAATACCGGAGGGGCCACAGCCAATGATGTGAAACTCCTCATAGATAAGATAAAAAAAGAGGTTTTTGAGAAGACAGGCGTTACACTCGAAGAAGAGGTGGAACTCTGGGGGTTTGATGAATAAGGAAACTTTAAAGGCACAAAGAATAGGGGTGCTGATGGGAGGAAACTCCTCGGAGCGGGAGGTCTCCCTCAAGAGTGGCAAAGCGGTACTCCAGGGTCTCAAGAGATGTGGCTACAATGTAACCGCCATTGATGTAAATTCAGACCTTGCCGGTAAATTGAAGCGCCTGCGAATTGGTACGGCGTTTATTGCTCTCCATGGCAGGTGGGGAGAAGACGGGTCTGTTCAGGGGCTGCTTGAGATCATGGGTATCCCCTATACCGGCTCCGGCGTCCTTGGGTCTGCCATGGCCATGGACAAGGTTGTTATGAAAATGATCTTCGAGAGTGTGGGTATACCATCTCCGGCTTACACTATGGCAGAAGAGGGGAACACGGTTCATTTCCCCATACCTTTTGTGGTAAAACCTGCCAACGAGGGCTCTACCATCGGCATATCAATCGTGAAGAAACAGAAGGAAATAGCTCCTGCCATAAAAAATGCCCGTAAGTATGACAAGAAGGTCATGGTAGAGCGGTACATTGAAGGAGATGAGATAACCGTTGCCATTGTCAATGGTGAAGTCCTGCCTGTTGTCCAGGTAAAGCCTGTGTCAGGATTCTATGATTTTAAGGCAAAATATACAAAAGGTATGACCGAATACATAGTGCCTGCAAAGATAAACAAGAGCGTTGCAAAAAAAGCTGCTGCCATTGCCCTGGAGGTATACAATGCATTCGAGCTCTCAGGATGCGCGCGGATTGACATGCTGGTAGATGTTGACCTTCCTAAGGTTATCGATATCAATACATCACCGGGAATGACCGAGACTTCTCTTGTGCCCAAGGCATGGGGCCAACGTGGAGGGACCTTTGATGAGCTTGTTGAAACAATCCTTATGGAGGCATCACTCAAAATATGAAAAAGAGCCTTTACACCTTATTTCTTATCCCTCTCTGTGTTATATCCATGCTTACCATTATTTATATCTTTGCCAAAGACGAACCGCTCTTTTTCCTGAAAAACGTTAAGGTAAACGGGATTCAGCAGCTGAAGGACAATGATATCATGGGTCGTGCGGCTCCGTTTCTTAGTGATAGCCTCTTCAAGATAGACATCTCCAAGATGAAGGAGGCAATTGTTTCTCACCCATTCGTAAAGGAAGTGAGGATCAAAAGGGTCTATCCTTTTTCGCTCGTCATCGACGTAGATGAGAAAAAGGCATCAGCCTTGTGGGTAGATGGTGAAGGGCAACTCCATGTTCTTGATGAGAATGGAGATCCCTTTAGAGGGTTCATCAAGGAAGACACCAAGGGTCTAATTGTCATTAATGCCAAAAACAAAAGTGGCGCAAAGAGTGTCTACGGGCTGATCCATGAATGGTTCAAAGAGGGGATTATTAAGCGGGAATCCCTCTCTGATGTGGCCTACAGTGAAGGGAACATCACAATCTATGGTTGCGGTTGTGATGATGGGGTGGAAATAATTTTAGGTAAAGAGGACCAAAAAGGCAGGCTTAAAAAGGCAGTTGCTGTTTTAGAGGATGCAAAGCAGAGGGGTTTTCTGATAAAGTGTATAGACGCTAGATTTGAAAAGGGCGCCATCATCAAGGAAAGGCAGGGTTAATATGGTCACAGAGGATGGACTCCTTGTCGGGCTGGATATAGGGACTACGAAGATCTGCGTCGTAGTGGCCAAGGTTACAGAAGGCAAGGTGAACATTGTTGGCATTGGCTCCCACCCCTCTACCGGTTTGAGAAAGGGCGTTGTGGTTAATATGGACAGCACCGTCAACTCTATCAAGAAGGCTGTTGAAGAAGCTGAGCTCATGGCAGGTATCAAGATCGACTCCTGCCTTGTAGGAATAGCGGGTGCCCATATAAAAAGCTTTAACAGTAATGGTGTCGTTGCCATAAAGGACAAGGAAGTGAGGCCCGATGATGTTTCGCGGGCAGTCGATGCAGCAAAGGCAGTTGCTATCCCTGCCGACAGGGAACTGATCCATGTCATCCCCCAGGAATATATCATTGATGATCAGGATGGCATTAGGGATCCCATAGGCATTACCGGGGTCAGACTTGAGGTGAAGACTCATATAGTGACAGGAAGCGTTTCCTCTGCACAGAATATTATAAAATGTTGTAAGTTGGCAGGGTTGAATGTAGATGACATCATCCTCGGACAGCTTGCCTCATCAGAGGCGACACTGACCCCCGAAGAAAAGGAAATTGGAGTTGCCCTTGTTGACATTGGCGGAGGAACAAGCGATATAGCTGTCTTCATCAACGGCGCCATCAAGTTTACTTCGGTTCTTCCTTACGGAGGCAATAACATAACGAATGACATTGCAATAGGGCTCAGGACCCCTCTTGAGGAGGCAGAAAAGATTAAAAAGAAATATGGATGCGCCTTTGCAAACATGATAGGCGCCAATGAAACTATAGAGGTTCCAAGCGTAGGCGGCAGAAAGCCGAGGACTCTCATGCGAAAAACCCTCGCGGATATCATCGAGCCAAGGGTTGAGGAGATATCCTCTCTCATCTATCAGGAGATTAAGAAATCTGGTGCTGAACGGCTTCTTGCTTCCGGGGTTGTTATTACGGGAGGCTGTGCAAACCTTGAAGGCATCGCTGAACTTGCAGAGAATATTTTCAACCTCCCTGCCAGGCGAGGCTATCCCATAGGTCTTGGGGGTCTTGTAGATGTTGTAAACAATCCAATATATGCCACAGGCGTTGGACTTCTCGTCTACGGGTTTAAAAATTCAAGAATTCGAAAACGTGGCTTTACAAAGGGTACCCGTTTCAAAGATTTTTTAAATAGTAGAAAATTACTCAATAGAATGAGGGACTGGTTTAAAGAAATTTTCTAAGGAGGTGTGGGGTGAGCAACGTATTCTTCATGGACGAAACGAACGGTTTTTCGGCAAAATTGAAGGTTGTGGGTGTCGGCGGGGGTGGCTGCAACGCGTTGAATAACATGGTCGACGCTGGCGTACAGGGCGTCGAGTTTGTTGCCATCAACACGGATGTGAAGTCGCTCAGCATGTGCAAGGCGCCTGTTAAGATACAGATTGGATCAAAACTCACCCGGGGGCTCGGGGCAGGGGCCGATCCTGAAATCGGGAAAAAGGCTGCCCTCGAGGATGTTGAAAAGATAAGAGACCACCTGGCAGGAACAGACATGGTTTTTATTACCTGCGGACTGGGCGGCGGAACCGGTACAGGCGCTTCTCCGGTTATTGCTGAGATATCGAAGGAGTTGGGTGCCCTCACTGTTGCCATAGCAACGAAGCCCTTTGCTTTTGAAGCACGGGCGCGAATGGAGCAGGCGGAGCGTGGGATTTCTCAGTTGAAAACGTCTGTCGACTCTCTCATAACAATCCCGAACCAGCGTCTCCTTTCCATTGGCGGGAAGCACATGACAGTAATGGAGGCCTTTCTCAAAGCAGATGAAGTGCTCCTCAATGCAGTGCGGAGTATTTCTGATTTGATTGTGGGCTCGGGCTATGTTGTTGTTGATTTTGCTGATGTGAAGACAATAATGGCTGAACGGGGTATGGCCATAATGGGTGTTGGCATGTCATCTGGAGAAAACAGGGCAAGAGATGCTGCCCAAAAGGCAATATCAAGCCCGCTCCTGGAGGATATCTCGATCCACGGAGCACGGGGTGTTCTTATCAATGTGACCGGCAATACTGACATCACGCTGGCAGAAGTGAACGAGGCATCCACTCTTATCCAGGAACAGGCCCATGAGAATGCAAAGGTTATATGGGGGCTCGTGTTCGATGACAGCATGGACGACTCCGTGAGAATAACGGTTATCGCAACAGGTTTTGAAGAGCAGATCATTGCTGAGTCGGACAATATTGAGACGTTTCCACGGGCGAATCTTTTTGCAGAAGATGACAACATACCTCCCTTCCAAAGGAAGAAGGTTGCCATCGATTATAAGGAGATAAAATCCAGAAGTGACAATATCGATATCGATGATGATAGGATGGATATTCCGACGTTCTTGAGGAAGCAGGCGGACTAAAGCAGCTTAGAGTTCAGAGTTAAGAGCTAGGAGTTAACGGCAAGACAAGAACACGCTATCAGGCATTGCTTTGGTATTTATGACGCTATGAGCTTTCAGCTATGAGTTATAGTTTGACTTTTATGCGCTATGCCCTCTGCTGCCCCATGCTCTTTGCGCCCTAAAGTCCCATGATGCAACACAAACGCCGCAAGGAAGATGTGCCCTCATCAAGGGAGTACCTTACCTGCGAAAAAGGCGCCATCCTAAAAAAGTGGCACGGCAAAACCCCTGTGTGTATTGTCTTTCCTAACAGCTACTACATAGGGATGTCAAACCTTGCTCTCCACATTCTTTATACAACCCTCAACAGCGATCCAAATATTGTATGCGAGCGCTGTTTCTTTGAAGAAAATGAGGAACCGCGCTCTCTTGAAAGCGGAAAACCTCTTACGTCATTCGATATTATTTTCATAACACTTTCTTTCGAACTCGATTACATCAATATGCCGAAGCTTCTGAGCCGCGCGGGTATTCCTGATCTCGCCTTGGAAAGAAAAGATGGCGACTCCCTAGTCGTTGCCGGTGGAATATGCGTTATGGCAAACCCCGAACCGGTAAGCAGGTTCATCGATCTTTTTATCCTCGGTGATGTGGAGGCGACTATTCCACTTTTTATGGAGCGATACAGGGAGGCGAAGGGAAAGAAAAGGGGAGAAGTTGTTGATGAACTGAGCTGCTTTGATTGGGCCTATAACACCAAGGCTCTCGATATATCCTATTCCCATGATGGAACATTAGAAGCTTTTATACCACAGGATTTTTCCGTAACAATTGAAAGCTACAAGGGGAAGAACCTTGGTACTTCAGCAATCATTTCCAGTAATACCGAATTCTCAGACATGTATCTCGTTGAGGGTACCAGAGGATGCCCGTCGAGGTGCCCTTTCTGTCTTCTTGGCAACACCTATTCATTCAGCTTCGACAGGCTGGAAAATATTCCGTTAGACGTTGCGGATATTGGTATCATTGGAGGAGGCGTTTCTTTTCATCCACAATTGGTGAAGATCATTAAAAGGATGAAACAGGCAGGCAAGCACGTCCATCTTCCGTCTCTCAGGGTGGACGAGGTTACCACGGAGCTCGTGGGATTGATCCAGGATGAGGTAAAAACCCTCACGTTCGGGATCGAGGCAGGTAGTGAGCGTTTGCGGAAGTTTATTGGCAAGCCCCTGTCGGATGGTGCGATCTATGAAAAGTTGGAGGCCATTCTAGCTATGAAGCCTTTCAATCTAAAGCTTTATTTCATGATCGGGCTCTATGGAGAGGAGAGAAAAGATTTAGAAGATATCCTTAGTATGGTAAAGCATATTCATCACATTATGGTGAAGACAGGGGCACCCAAGGGCTTCATGGGATCCATTACCGTGCATGTGAGCCCGTTTGTTCCCAAGGCATTTACGCCTTTCCAGTGGCTGCCAATGGAGGAGATGGATGTACTAAAAGAAAAAATAACTTGGCTCAAAAAGGGGCTTGCCCATGTGGGCAATACCTACTTCACCCATGAGTCGGTCAAATACAGTGTTATCCAGGGCATTCTAGCGAGGGGAGACAGGAGGATAGGCGATGCAATCCTTCAATTTGCTAAGGGCGACAGCTTCAGCAAAGTCTTGAGGGAAAGCCCGCTGAATCTCAATTTCTATGTGCACAGGGAGAGGGGAAGCGACGAACTCTTCCCGTGGGATTTCATAAAGGGCAGGCGGATGAAAGAAGCGCTGTGGAAAAGGCTGAGCAACCAGCTTAAAACAGCTCGTAGCTGAAAGCTCATAGCCAAAAGAAAGACAAGTCACCCATAATTGTCATTATAGGACGTACATGGCGTCGGGCATTCCCTGCAAACACGCTCATTCGCTCCAGCGGCGACCTTCGCTCGCGTTCAGCTTCGGAACTTTCGCAAATGCGAAAGACCAAGCTTCCTCGCTTCTCGACGGTTTGCTCAGGAAAATCCGACACTATGCTCTCGTATTTGGGTTGATATACCATCATAATAATAATCACCAATAAAATCGGGGTGGACTTCAAGAGAAAATTAAAATTGCAGAATTCTTATATGACTATTTCGTTTTTGTATAATTGAGCAAAGGAAGTAAAATAAATTCTGAGCGGAATTTGTTTCGGGATTAGGGTTTAAAGAAGTTCTTCCTGCTATACGTAATGTTTGTCATTAGCCACAAGTATCTTACTGCCCCCCCTCGACGCCTACTTCTTCCGTGGTGGACAAACAGCGTTATACAGTACTTCCCAACTTGACCCTGGAGATATGGACTCCCATCCTTCTGAAGGTTGCTGTGCGAAAATAGATGAGTCGAGTACTACCCCGTCAATGGAGTGTTCGGAAGTTGCCTTTATTCGTAGTCCCCTCGTTGAGCAATCAATTTCCACCCAATCCACAGTGTGGTTCAGCTTTCTTAAAGAGTTAGCATTTAAGCCTTTATTGGTCCACTCTTGGATATACCTTTTTTTGCCTTCATCGGAATATACCTCCATAGACCACGCCTTCATCACGCCTGTTGGTAGTTTTGTCAGGGTTTCTGAGTCATAAAAGAATTCATTACCGAGGCTGTCTTGACCAATTGATATCCATTCAGCCCCTTCTGCCTGAAATACAAGAAAAACCAATGTGATTGCAAAGAGTAATAAGATACGTTTTTTCATAATATCTCCTGCTTGTGTCTGTTTCTCTTGTAGCACCGATAATGAGTGATGTCAATTATGGTATACTATATGTCCTCAAACACCTCTGGGTCTTGTCGTTGCGATCCCCCCAAACGATCAATGCAATAGGCCCGGAGGTTCTTTTGTTCTTCATCGCACTCATCTTCATTTAAGGATCTTGTCTCAAGGGCGATCATTTCTTACAGATCAGTCCACGGGCCTTGAGGTCAATGCTGCTCCTACCGTAGCTTACCCCTCGGAAGCCAGCACCCTCTTGGCCTGTGTCATCTATATTCATTCCTGGTCGTTTCCCCATGACCTAATATTCCGCAACCGATCACAACAAGGCGCAATGGATTACCCTTAGAAATCGTGCAAAGGTAATACTGAGACATCAGGATTTAGAAACAACCCAGCTCTATTTTGGCAAGGTCAGTGAACATGAAGCGATACGGTGGATGGATATACTGCACGGCAATGACCGATTGGTTTGTATTGATTACGGGTAGAAATGCAAGAGTTCTTTGGGGGCCGTCTTTTATCTTCAGAAACAGATTCTGCGACTGCCAAGATGTGTCATCGTGTAATCCACGCCCAGCAGTCCCTTCTCCGCTATCAAGATTACAGGTGGTATTCTACTATCCTTTATGATTTTCTCCTTGAAAATTGGTCATCATTACGGGAAAATGAACAAAAGACGCAGTGAATTTTTTAATGCAGGCAGGCAGCTGTAAGCCTGCTCGCCACTCTATGGAAGGAATATGCCTAAGGTAAAGGTTGGAGACATTAATATGTATTATGAAGTTCATGGCGAAGGAGAACCACTTGTCATGATCAATGGCGCTGGAGCCGGCGTTGAGTGGTTATACCGGTTTATTCCGACGTGTTCTGTAAGGTTCCAAGTGCCTGGACCTGCTGACAAAATGAAAAGGGGGTAAGGAGAAAATGAAAATGATTAATAAGCATTATTGGGCAGTTGGCCAAGTTACGAAGGCGGAGGTGATGCCTGTAGGCAATGGAGAGGGTCATTTGCTCGGCATGTTTGAGAGCAGAGGCCTGGCCCATATAGGAACCGAAGTTGTAGTGGTGACGTCATGGGTTCAAGGTGACTTCATAAAAGGAACTGGTCCGATGCGAGGGTATACCCGGTACGCGTATGAAGATGGTTCGACAATTATTTCTAAGGCTGAATACACCTGCATGTCGAGCACTGAGTCTAAAACCCGCCTCTATGAGAATGGCTATGGCGAGTTCATTTCGGGCACTGGCCGGTTCGCAGGAATCAAGGGCAGTTCATCCTGGAAGGGCAGGCAAGTCACTCCAATTTCCAACGAGACAAAGGGGGACTGGATTGTCGAAGGTGACATGGCGTATACCCTGCCCTCCAAGTAACTTACGGGTATAGAGATCTAAATAACGAGTTTTGGTCCACTCAAATCGGGAAGACATGGGCCGAGGCAAACACTCGCCTCTTTTCATCAATCTCCCGATGATCAATATTTCCGATGGTGATCGCTACCATTTGCTGTGCTTGTAAGTGTTATCCTCATCCCGAACTATCCAATGTTCCGTCTAAAGATCCGCCACCTTTCTGATCGGGGAAAATTTGTTATTATTTCCATGCTATGATTGCTAAGTGGAGCCAAGAAAAGTCTCTGAGGCATAGTCGGGGTGGGACGTCAGGAAAGGGTATGCTCGGCGTTAAGTGTCGAAGAGATACTTTTTTCTCCACGAAGCACCAGACAGAGGAGATACTGTAATTCCACGCAAAATTGCTGGTTGGAGATCACCGCCGCCTGCAGGTTGACGGGAACCCCATAGCGTGCATAGATTGAACTCATAACAAATAAAGAAAAAGGAGATTTTCAATGCCCGCATGGTATATGGCAATAATGATGGAATCGGGGGACGTTCAATGGCATCCCAAGGTTAACGCGGATGTTTCTGACTCTGGACCAGATGACCGGAAATTGATTATTGAGTTTGAAGGTGATCTTGAAAACATGCCATGGATATCAAACCTATCGTGTGGAAGCGGAACGATAGATCTAAATATGCTTGCAGCTTCCGTACCCACATTATTCGACAAGGCGTGGCTTCGAGGTCGAGACTCTCAAGTAGCCAGCATTGCCATGATGGGAGACCATACCATAATCGAAATAATGGTTAAGGAGTAATTCCATATACAAAAACTAGGTAGGATACTAGTTGCATTTATTCGTACCGAAAACCCTTGTCGATGAAAAGCCGGAGGCAGGCGTCGACGACTTCTGTGTCATAGACGGTACCTTTTTTCTGTGCGATTTCATCCAGGGCCTTGTCAAGGCCAAGGGCTGGGCGGTAAGGCCTGTGTGAAGCCATTGCCTCAAGCACATCAGCTACAGCAAGAATCCTTGCCTCAAGGATAATCTGATCTCCTTTGAGTCCCCGAGGATAACCTGAGCCATCCAATCTTTCATGGTGTTGAATGGTGGCCAAGGCGACAGGCCATGGCAACTCGATACCCTTCAGGATGTCATAGCCTACCTGGGAATGGGCCTTGATGATGTGAAACTCATATTCATTGATTTTACCTGGTTTACTGAGAATTTCAGCAGGTACCACGATCTTGCCGATGTCATGGAGAAAGCCCATGACCCTGATTCCTTCTATTTGATCTTCTGTTAAACCCATCTCCTCTGCTATCTTACAGGCGATTAAGGCAACGCGTTTCTGGTGGCCTGCAGTGTATGGATCTCGCATCTCAAGGGTGGTAGAAAGGGCATCTACAGTTCCGTCGAGGGTTCGCTTCAGGCTCTCTACGCTCTTCTTAAGAGCTTCTTCAGCACGTTTACGTTGAGTGATATCCTGGTGAAAGCCCTCAAAAAAGCCTATTGTGTCATTGCCATTCCGGACTGCCCTCGCATTGATTGAGACCCAAATCTTTGAGCCATCTTTTTTATAAAATTCCGTTTCATAGCCTTCGATAAAACCTTTTTCTGTAAGGAGGGTCTTGAGGGTTTGATAGCTTTCAGGCTTTACAAAGAGCTGATGGGGAATATCAGTAATTGTACTGAGAACCTCTTCTGGTGACTCATAGCCGAGGGTGCGGGCAAAAGCAGGATTAACGCTCTTGTATCGATCATCAAGGGTGTTTTGAAAGATTCCTTCCACAGCATAGTCAAAAATGTTTCGAAAATGACTTTCTGATTCTCTAAGGGAGTCTTCTGTCCTTTTTCTCACGAGAGCATTGGTAAAGGTTTCCCCAACAATCTTGAGAAGAGAAACAGCGGATTCCGGCCACATCTTTTTTTCACGGATACTTTCAAAGCCTAAAAAACCCATGAGGCTGATGTTGTAGACCATTGGAACAACGATGATAGATTGTGCCGCTTTGACTGGGCCCTTACCATTTCTTTTGGTAGCCCTTGGAAGGTCAGGTATATTTACTACTTCAAGATCCCAGATTGGCCTGATAAATGGAGGAAGTTTGGATGCGGGGACGCCCCGGCGTGTTTGAATGAGGGGTTCAATACCAGGGGCACACCACTCATGGGTATTACGGATGATGCTGCCGTCATCGGAAAACTCAAACATGTAAAACCGGTCAACAGCAGCAAACTCGCCAACGATTTTCATAACATCGTTAATACCATCATAAATCTCATCTGAAGAGAGTATGGCAAAATTGGTAGAAAGGTTGAGGATAAGTTTCAGGGTTTCGTCGGTGCCCTTCAGGGCATGTTCCGTTTGATCTTTGGCCTCCCTTGTTTGTTCTAACAGGGCTAACTGTTGGCGTATCTCGGACAATTCATTGACGAGTTGCTCCTTTGTCTTGTTCCCATCGTTCATACTGAAAGATCCCAATCTATCTTTGTTATCAGTGAAATAACATCTTTTTTTCCAATAGCTTTACGTACTTATCGGCATGAGAACCGGTAAGCTTAACCTGCATGATTTCACAATTCATACGATTGACATTTGTGGTTTAATGCTATAACCTTTGGACGGCTTTTAAGCTGTTGAAACTGTTAAAATGGGGGTAAAGAATGTCAAGTTTGAATAAAGCAATGATCATCGGAAACCTTGGTGCAGACCCTGAAGTGCGTTATACGGCCGGTGGCATGACTGTTGCCACGTTCAATGTTGCCACGAAAGAGACCTGGAAAGATAAAAATGGTACGAGACAGGACAGAACAGAATGGCACAGGGTTGTTGCCTGGGGGAAACTCGGGGAACAGGCAGGAGAATTCCTGAAAAAAGGCAAGCTTGTCTTTGTTGAAGGAAGAATGCAGACCCGCGAATATGAAGGCAAAGATGGTGTTAAACGTAAAACCTTTGAAATAGTAGCCTCCACATTTAGGATGCTTGGTGCTTCCGGGCAGGGAGATAGAGAGGGGCGCAGAACCCAGGGAAGCATGCAATCGAGCGGAGATGATGACTTTATACCTGAGATTGAAGAAGACGACGTACCGCTTTAGCAACAGTAATTAGCTCATAGCTGACAGTAAAAACTACAACCGTTTCACAGAGTGCTTCAAACCCTCAACCTTTGACTCAACGATGCCCCGTGATTCAGCGGCCTGAATGAATTCCTTGAACTGGTTGAAGCCGAGATCATTAAAATAGATCTTCTTTTCAATAATCTTCGAGTTGACGCTTCGGTACGAATGATACACAGATTTACCCCCCTTGTCTAGCTCTTTCAAAACCTCAAGGAGGACTATGAAAGCCTTTTGCTGTGTTCCAGCCTTTTCTAAAACGCTAACAACCGGGTAGACAAGAGCTTCAGAACCCTTGCCCTCGATGGTTACGAAACCTGCTTTCACTGCTGCCGCAACAAACTCGCTCCAGTGTGAGAAATTGAGTTTCTTCTCGTTAAAATTCGGATTGAGCATTTTCATCCTTATCTTCAGGGAGCCGATGCCCGGCTGTGTTTTCTTTTTAAGCATGAGGTCAGCAGCTTCTGCAAGGATTTGAAACCAATCCTCTTGGGTCATGGTAGGAGTTGAAATTTTCTCAGGAGCAGACTTGTCCTCTGATGAACGTGCAGGCTTGACGCCTGATTCCTCATCGTTCCCGCCTGGCACAAGCTCACGGTAATCGACATAGCTATCCGCGAGGGCCAGGAGATCCTCCGATGCATTTTTGGTGTTACAGACGATATGAACAATTTTTCCGGCGCGTCTCAGAGAGAGCACAAGAAAGCGGAAATCGCTGTCACCGGTTACAAGAATAAAGGTATCAATGTGGTCAGAGACTCTCAGTATCTCTAACGCATCCGATACCAAAACCATGTCTGAACTATTCTTCTGGCCCTTCGGGATGTGCACGAGGTAAAAGTATCTTCTCGTTAAGGAAGGGGCGAGCTTGGAAAGGCCAGCGTGGTTCCAGTTGCCGTATGCCCGGGCGGCCACTACCCTCCCCTTGGACTCCCCATATTCGCTCAGACCTTCGAGAAATAAAGAATCTGCTCCTGGATTGACGTTTTCCATATCCCAGAGAATCGCCACATTACTCATTTTATCCCCCTTAAATTAATGGGACTTGCGTCGCCCCCTCCACCAAAGCCTTCATTTATAGTATAAAATTTATTCACTGAAATAGCAGCAATAAAAACCTTAGTTAACAATTATGAGTGCCGATCCGTCTGTCTTGGCCGGGTACCAGGACCACCGACTCTTTTACCTCAGTTTAAATCTCTGAATTTTGCCGGTTGAGCTTTTCGGTAGTTCCTTTACAAATTCGATCCAGCGGGGATATTTGTACTTCGCTATCCTATCGAGGACCCACTGTTTTATTTCTTTTTCCAGATCCGGAGACGGCTCATTGCCTTCTCTTAATACTACAAAGGCCTTGGGCTTCGTTAGACCCTTTTCGTCTGCATTTCCCACAACGGCAACTTCGCGGACAGCGGAATGTTCCATGATACAGTTTTCTACCTCAACCGGAGAAACCCAGATGCCGCCGACTTTAAGCATATCGTCGCCACGGCCTGCGCACCAGAAGTAACCGTCGGTATCTTCATAATATTTGTCGCCTGTGTTGATCCATTCGCCTTGCATGGTCAGGAGTGTTTTTTCGCGTTTCTTCCAATACTGTTGAGCGGCGCTTCCACCTTTAACGAGAAGCGTGCCGATCTGGCCCTTTGGGACCTCCTGCCCTTCATCATTGATCAATTTCAACTCGTAGCCTGGTACAGGTTTTCCCGTTGAACCGGGTCTCACTTCTCCTGGACGGTTGCAGATGAATATGTGGAGTAGCTCGGTAGTACCGATGCCATCAAGAATCTCTATGCCGAAACGATCTTTCCACCGGTGATAAAGCTCGGGCGGCAGCGCTTCGCCAGCAGAAAAGCAGATACGGACCGATGAGAATTCATGAGTTGCGTTGGGGTTAGGTTTGGTTCCATTCTGTTTATCCTGTTTTTCCAAATATTCGAGCATCTGGCCGTAAAGCGTCGGGATGCCGAAGAAGACTGTAGGGCGGAAACGCTTGATGTGATTCAGGACATTTTCGGGCTTGGGGGCATCAGAATTAAGAACGACAGAAGCACCGGCGCCAAAGGGTAGATAGCAGGAGTTGCCGAGCCCGTATGCGAAGAAAAGGCGAGCGGCGGAGAAAATTATGTCATTCTCGGTGAGTCCGAGTATCCCTTTACCAAAGCCTTCGCTAACTACAACCATATCGTACTGTGAATGGATGGCTCCTTTCGGAGAGCCCGTAGAACCTGAGCTGTAGAGCCAGAAACCAACGTCGTCCTTCATGGTAAATTCGCTTTTGATGTCTGCCGGGGCATGACGGTATTTTTGTTTAAACGGAATTCGTGCTCCTGCTGTTTCTGATATGATGATAAGATCGCGAAGGTAGCGGAGATCTCCCTTGATCTGCGATATGACCGGGATCATTTGGTCTGAAATGACGAGCACTTTTGCCCGGCTGTCGTTTAGGTAATACTCATAATCATCGGGGGTGAGCATGGTGTTGACTGGGATGGGCACGGCACCCATTTTTATAGCGCCCCAAAATATTGCGTAGAATTGAGGGACATCGAGCATCAGAATTAAGACACGGTCATCGACCCCCACTCCAAGCTCACGGAGGGCATTTGCAGTCTTGTTTGTCATTTTTTCTATGTCATTGTATGTGTAATTCCTAAATTCAGTGTAGACAGCCACTTTGTGACCACGCCCCTGGCGGATGTTTCTGTCAACAAAGTAATCAGCGGCATTAAAAAATTCCTGAGTTGTTCCGTGAATCATAAAAACCTCCTTGTTTGATAATGCTTGCGCACAGTATTTACTGTCAGAAAATTATTGTTGTTCTAAAGGAAATTCCGCGAACAGTGCAGATTAAATGTCAACCAATTAAAGTATTAAACCATAAAAGCGCCGTGTTTTCAATCAAATTCTTTTGCATTTCTATTGCGTTAGGGCGGATTATCTGCTATAGTATTACGCTTCTGGTAAAACCTCTTGCATTATTCTAGATACAATTTTGAGGGAGCATGGAACAGGATCAGATAAGGAACATTGCCATTATTGCACACGTTGATCACGGGAAAACTACTCTCGTTGACCAGCTTTTCAGGCAGAGCGGTATGTTCAGGGACAACCAGGTGGTTGAAGATCGGCTCATGGACTCCATGGACCTTGAGCGGGAACGTGGAATTACTATCGCGTCCAAGAACGGTTCATTCGTCTACCGCAATTTTCACGTGAACATTGTCGACACCCCAGGTCATGCGGACTTTGGAGGGCAGGTCGAACGGGTTCTTAAGATGGTCGATGGCGCCCTTCTCCTTGTTGATGCCGTAGAAGGACCGATGCCTCAGACATATTTTGTTCTAAAAAAGGCCCTTGCCTTGCACCTTCCCATTATTGTAGTGGTAAACAAGATTGATAAACCTGCAGCCCGATGTGATTGGGTGATAAATGAGGTGTTCGACCTTTTTGCAAAACTCGACGCACCGGACCACATTCTTGACTTCCCTATCATTTATGCATCAGCAAGGGATGGTTATGCAACCCATAATCATGGTGAACGAGAGGGAACCATGACACCTCTTTTTGAAATGATCATTGATTCTATCCCACCGCCTGCTGGCAATCCGGCAGGCCCACTTCAGATGCTGGTTAGTTCTCTCAGCTATTCACAATTTCTTGGCAGATTGGCCATAGGCAAGATTACCTCCGGAAAGCTCCGGATGGACGAGGAGCTTGTCGTCTCCAAGGCGGGGTTAACCCCATCCCCTGCGGGCATCAAGAAAATTTATAAATTTCGGGGCGCTGAAATGGTGGAGACCGATGAGGCCTACGTTGGTGAGATTGTGGCCGTGGCTGGCATGGATAACATCACCATTGGCGAGACCTTGACCGATCCCCTGAATCCTGTTCCTCTTGATGGCATTGAGGTAGATCCACCCACCGTTTCCATGAATTTTGTTCCCAATGATTCACCGTTTTATGGGAAAGAGGGCCGGTTTGTTACATCGCGCCATTTGCGGGAAAGGCTTTTCCGGGAAACGCTGTCAGACGTTGCCCTTATTGTTGAGGAACTTGGTGGCGTTCAGGGCTACAAGGTTTCAGGACGTGGCGAGCTCCATCTGTCGATCCTTATCGAGAAGATGAGAAGGGAAGGGTACGAGTTCCAGGTCACACGCCCTCAGGTTATCTGGAAAGAGTCACAGGGAAAGAGGCTTGAACCCTTCGAAGAACTGACCGTTGACGTTGATGAAAAATATATGGGAAGGGTGATTGAGAACCTTGGAGGCAGAAAAGGAATACTCCTTGAAATGCACCAGGATAATGGCATGGCCCGGTTGAAATACAAAATACCCACAAGGGGTCTCCTTGGATTCCGCTCTGAATTTCTCACGGAAACACGAGGCATGGGCATCATGAACTACGTATTTCTCAGCTTTGACGAATACGCTGGTGAGATCAAAAACAGAGGCAAGGGTGTCCTTATTGCTATGGAGGAGTGTACCACAGTAGCGTATGCCCTGTTTAACCTCCAGGAAAGAGGAAGGCTTTTTCTCGGACCCGGCGAAAAGGTCTATGCTGGCCAGATCATCGGAGAGCATTCCCGCGAGGCTGATATCATAGTAAACCCTGCAAAGGGTAAGAAGCTGACAAATATGCGGGCAGCCGGTTCCGATGACGCTGTTATTTTAACGCCTTATGTTCGTATGAGCCTGGAAGAGTGCATAGCCTATATCAACGATGATGAGCTTGTTGAGGTTACTCCCCAATCCATACGGCTCCGCAAGCAGATCCTCAATGGCCTTGAGCGTAAACGGGCCAAGAACGCAGCTGCATAGCAAAACCTCTCTTATTCCTTTCAAAAAATAGAAAATGATTTGACTCTGTTAAGCTCTTCCTGTTACCTTTTGTAAAAAAATGGAGGGCTCATATGAGTGTTAATGGAAGGGCTGCGAGAAACACTGTGATTATAGCAAGTTCCCCGAGAAGTTTTCATGATGCCGTTAATGTTGGCTTTCAAAGAGCCTCGAAGACATTGCGCGGTATAACAGGGTTGCGGGTAAGCGACCAACGTTGCAGGGTGGAGGATGGAAAAATAGCCGAATACAGAGTGACTCTGGAGGTTATTTTTCTCCTGGAAGAAAGACGTGCAATTTAGCAGGGTAAACTAATCCGTCGATAATTGTTATAGATGACTGATAACCAAGAGAAATATGAAACTATTCCGACTGCAACTATTTCATGCCTGTCACGCTAGTCTTTTTGATTCTATCACCATGGCATCGTTTCCTCAGAAAGCGAGCTTCAGATTTTCCCTTACATAATCCCAGCTTTCCGTAGCTTTGGCAACTTGTCAAGTTTGAAGCGCGTGATCACTTCATTTCCAATCAATCGGGCGGCTTCGTCATATTGAACCAGGTCCGTATTAATGACTACGTGGTAGAGTAATGGATCATCCATGTCTTTGTCGAAGTTGTCCTTCAGATAGCGCCTGCGCGCCTTATCCTTTTGCTTTATATATTTGGTGGCTGCTTTTTGATCGAGATTGAAGACCTTCTGGGCCCGTTCGATCCTCTTTTCAAGAGACCCCACCAGGTGCACATGAAAGACATTCTCCAGCTCGCTGGTGACGACGTTGGCGCCTCGGCCAACCAGAATAACATTTCCTATTTGCGCCAGGCGCAATATAGTTGCGTTAGTTTGCTCTACGAGCGTCCAGGTATTTGGATGTAAGCCAAGGAACTCCTCAAATGCATCGGTCAGGGAACCCTTATGGCTCTCCTTCATGAAATCGCCGATACCCTTGTGGTAATTGTGATCCTCGAGCACTTTTCCCACAAGATGCTGAGAGAAAACTGTCCATACCTCATGGGAAGCAGCCTGTGCTTCCAGATAGCTTGCCAGATTTGAGGCGACCGTAAGTCCACCCGCCCCTTCTTGTCGTGAAATAGTTATTGTTGGTTTCGCTGAGATTCCGGAGGTATCTTTACCTTTTGAACCAAAGTGTTTTTCAATGAAAGACTTGGTTTTATCGGAACTAATATTCTCCCACATGTCTCATCCCCCTATATCTTTAGTACTAAAAGTTGTTAATCCACATTTCAATGAATCTTATTGTAAACGTGGCAATGGTATGTTACCGGTCATACATCCACTAAACTCTTATTGCACTAACTTAGGCGGCCTGTTTCTCATGCGTGTTCAGCATCACCTCCGGACTCAAGGATTCTAACAAAATGACTTACCTGTTCACTCCTGCAACTGTAAAGATTTTATGTTCATTATTCAGTATATAGCCAACCACTTCGTGTTTGTCAACACGTTTCTTGAAGCACGGCATCTGTTTTATCCGTTTTATACATCTGTGTCCATCTGTATTTGGAAAGTGTTTATATGGAATCCTTTGAAAAGACCGGCTATCTGGTGTATATTTTGAAGGCTTTATAAGGATACGGATCGATACGATTCCACAAAGGAGTGAACTTTGGATTACAGCGATTTTGAAGGTATTATGGGCCTTGAGGTCCACGCCCACCTGCTCACGGATAGCAAAATTTTCTGCGGATGTTCAACCAAGTTCGGTGCAGAGCCGAACAGCCATACCTGCCCGACATGTATGGGGCTTCCCGGGGCATTGCCTGTCTTGAATAAGAAGGTGGTTGACTTTGCCATAAAACTCGGTCTCGCCCTGCATTGCACAATCAACAAGAAAAGCATTTTTGCTCGCAAAAACTACTACTACCCTGACCTCCCGAAGGGTTACCAGATATCACAATACGAAGAACCCATATGTGAGCATGGCTATCTTGATATCTATGTTGATGGCAATAAGAAGCGGATTCGGATATTGCGGGTTCACATGGAAGAAGATGCTGGTAAGCTCGTTCATGAAAATACTATAGAGACGAGCAGTTACAGCATGGTTGATTATAACAGGTCAAGTACTCCCCTTCTTGAGATCGTAAGCGAACCGGACATGGGCACACCGGAGGAGGCGGTGGCATATCTGAAAGCGCTCCGCGATGTGCTCATTTATCTCGAAATCTGTGACGGAAACATGGAAGAGGGTAGCTTCCGGTGTGACGCCAATGTCTCGGTTAAAAAGAAAGATGCAACAGAGTTAGGGACAAGGGCAGAGCTCAAGAACCTCAACTCTTTCCGATTTATTGAAAGATCGCTGGCATATGAGATTGAGCGGCAGATTGACCTGATCATGAGTGGAGGCCAGGTAGTTCAGGAGACACGTCTCTTCAACGTGGAAGAGGGAGTAACATACTCCATGAGAGGGAAAGAAGAGGCCCATGATTACCGCTATTTTCCTGAACCAGACCTTTTGCCCCTCATTGTGGATGACCATTGGATCAGCGAGATACGGCAGAGCCTGCCTGAACTGCCCATGGAAAAACTGGAAAGGTTTATGACAGAATATGGTTTGCCCAGGTATGACGCTGAGATTCTTGTGTCAGACAAGGATCTCAGCCATTATTTTGAGGAGACCATTCAGCTCTTTCCTGAGCCAAAAACGGTAAGCAACTGGATCATGACAGAACTCTTAAGAGAACTCAAGGATGGCAATGTTTCTCCTAAGGATTCCCCCCTGCCACCTCCAATTCTTGCTGAGCTCCTCGCCCTTATTAAAGATGGAACGATCAGTATCAAAATTGGCAAAGAGATATTTCCAGAATTATACAAGTCTGGCATTTCGCCGAAACGGCTCGTGGAACAGAAGGGACTTCTTCAGATATCCGACGAAACAGCCATCATTGCCACCATCGATAAGGTTATTGAACGTTTTCCCAAAGAGGTCTCGGATTACAGGGATGGAAAGGAGAAACTCCTCGGATTTTTCGTTGGCCAGGTCATGAAGGAGACGAAAGGCAAGGCAAACCCGAAGCTTCTGAATGAACTCCTCGTGAGGAGACTGAAAGGATAAGAACCGTATATCGCAAAAGTATGTAGTATATCGTAAACGACAATTTCTAAACGATATATGCAGGCTTATAATGCACGATATACGATATGCGAAATACGAGATACGGCTTTGCGATATACGTACGATGATATACGGCATGGGAGGAACGACCGTTGACTGATCATATTTACTGGAAAGATGGCTCGCTCTATGTTCTCGACCAGAGGGAGTTGCCATTTAAGAAGATATATGTGCGGTGCAAGGGCTTGGTTGATGCAGCGAAAGCTATCGAGAACATGACTGTGCGGGGTGCGCCCCTTATCGGGATTGTTGCTGCATACGGCGTAGCCCTTGGAGTAAGAGAGGTTGTCAAAAGCAAAGGGCGGTGCAGTCAGGCTGATGTGGAGCGTATCTGTAGGCGGCTGCAAAAAACGAGGCCTACGGCGGTCAACCTCGCCTGGGCCCTCGAAAGAATGAAGGCCATTTTTGAATCGTCTGAGGGTGATCCTGATATCGTTGACGCCATGACCGAAGAGGCAATCTCTACCCACGTAGAAGATATTGAGAATAACAGGATGCTCTCCCTCTACGGGGCTGAACTTATTGATGATGGGGATACCATCCTCACCCACTGCAATGCGGGGGCTCTCGCAACAGGCGGATATGGGACGGCCCTTGGTGTAATCCGTGCCGCTCATGAGTCCGGAAAAAGGATTAAGGTTCTTGCAACAGAGACCAGGCCGTATATGCAGGGAGCGCGTCTTACTGTGTGGGAGCTCTCTCGGGAGGGGATTCCTGTTGAGCTCATACCTGAAAATCACACTGGTCTTCTCAGCGCCAACAAAGGATTCAGCAAAGTCATTGTCGGTGCAGACAGGATAGCGCTCAACGGAGATACAGCCAACAAGATCGGAACCTATATGATCGCCCTCTGCGCTCATCAGTATCGTATTCCCTTTTATATTGCAGCGCCTGTTTCGACATTTGACAGGCATGCGGAGAGCGGTGTCTGCATTCCCATAGAAGAAAGGGATGGGAATGAGGTCAAATACCTCCAGGGTAAACTTCTGACCGTAAAAGATGTAAAGGCCCGCTATTTTTCCTTTGACGTTACTCCTGCAAGGTACATCACCAATTTTATAACTGAGAAAGGTATTATTGAACGGCCCTTTAAAAAATATATTAAGATGATTTTCTCGTGAAGCTTTGAAAACAGTCACCCTCCTCACTGATTTTGGCCTTAAGGATCCCTACGCAGGCATTATGAAAGGGGTAATCCTCGCCATCAATCCTGATGTGAGGATTGTGGACATAACCCACGAGGTTGATCCTCAGGATGTGAGGGAAGGCGCCTTCCTCATTGAAGAGTCTTACCGGTATTTTGGAAAAGGAACCATCCATGTAGCCATTGTTGATCCCACGGTTGGGAGTAATCGAAGACCAATTGTTTTTGCCAAAGGTGGGTACTTCTTTATCGGCCCTGATAATGGCCTCTTTACCCTCATTTATGACGATACTGTACGAATCTATACCATTGAAAACAGTAGTTACATGGGTAAGGAGAAAAGCCCAACCTTCCATGGCAGGGACATCTTTGCCCCTGCCGCAGCCCACCTAGCCTCCGGTGTTCAACTTTCCGCGTTCGGCAACGAGGTTCAGGATCCTGTTCTCATCCCGGGCATCTACCCTGTCATTGAAAAGCATTTTCTGAAAGGAGAGGTTATTCGCTTCGACCGTTTTGGGAATGCCATCACAAATATTGCCCAGAAAGTGATTGATGATTTTACAAAACAAAAGGCTTGCACCATACATTTTCGCGGCATGTCATTTCGCAAGATCCAGAAAAGCTATTATGAAGGGGAGGTTGTCTGTCTCATCGGCAGTTCCGGCTATCTCGAATTCGGGTATTTCAAGGGCAATCTCAGGGATAAACTGGGCTTGAAGAAAGGCGACCAGGTAATTATCAAAATCTCATAGGGGTATTCAACTCTTATCCGCTCTCATCATTCGCGTGATTTTGTAGAGAGAAGATTATATGCCTTTCTCTATGTCTCCCGCTGGCTCTGTGAGGGACAAATGGTTTAGGCACCGTCTTAAGGTGATGCCTACATGTGCGGTAAGTTTTCCCGCTTCATCCAAAAGGGCGCCTGTATCAACCAATTGGTTCACTTTTGCAAAATGTGCCCATTTTCCGTAATTTTCGAGGTGGACTTCATTGTGCTCCACCATCTGCATGATGACTAACTTTAACCTTTCTCTATCATCCATGAAATTCACTCTCCTTAACGCTGGGATACACAGACAGGCATTTTCCACTATGATTATTCTGAAGACTGTTGTTCATCGAGGGCAAATTCCCCCTCGATGACAATCTCCTGTTGACCGCTCAATTCTTTGATTTTCTTCAAAGGTCTTTCGAGCATATTACTTCTCGTGGTGACAAGGGTATCATATTCTTTTTTCGCAGCATCGAGCCTGTCACCCATAACCTTGAATTTTTCTTTATAAACAGCCCACTGTTTATTAAACTCGGCGAGGAGTTGCAAGATCTCGGATGCTGTCCGTTCAAGGTTGAAGTTTTCAATAGCCTGCCTGATGACAGCAAGGACTGCATATAATGTAAAAGGGGAGCAGAGTATGACCTTCTGTTTCAGCGCCTCATCCATAATGGTTGGCTCGGCCTCGTTAATAAAGCTATACACCTGCTCATTGGGAATGAAAACAATAACATAATCAACGGTGTTGTCTGAAGGGTTGATATATTCACGACCCGTAACCTGGCGGATCATTACCTTTGTGTTCTTGAGAAGCTCCTCGCGGTATCGTTTTCTGTCATGGTCTGACTCTGCCTTCAGGTAGTGCATATAGTTATCTAATGGAAACTTTACATCCATATTTACCTTGAGATTATTGGGAAGGAGAAAGGTGTAGTCAGGCCTGCCGGATGAGCCTTCCAGGGTCTTCTGCTTAATGTAGTTTATGCCCTCTGCCATACCCAAGAGGCGCATGATGTCTTCTGCCATCCGCTCACCCCATTCGCCCCTCTTTTTTGAGCTTGCCAAAGCATGACTCAGGTGTTCGGTTGTCTCCTTGAGCCTTGTTGTGATCTCTCCGTGTTGTTGAACCAGTGTTGAGACAGCAATATTGCCCTTTGCCACATCTTCAACTTTTCTCTGTACCTCTGAAAGGGTCTTGTCAATAGACTGAACACTTTGGTCGATGAGCTCTTTTTTACCTTCTAACTCCTTCTTGCCTTCAAGCGTCTGGAACTTGAGCTTCTCTTCTGCCAATTGAATGAACTCATCAGCATATTTCTTAAACTCGTCCGTGTTTTTTGTAAGTGCATCCAAAGAGAGGGCCTTAAAAGTTTCGCCCAGTTTTTTTTCCATCGTTTCAATCCGCTCTACCTGTTCTTGAAGGTTCTTCTGGGATTCTTCGAGTCTTGTAATTGCCTCAATTCTTAGTCCCTTTTCATGATCAAGCTCCTCTCTGAGGTCTGCAATTTCGATATCCTTGATTTCAACCTGGCGGCCCCGTTCTGTGACGAGTGTTTCTGCAGACGTCGCCCTGTTCTCCAGCTCTACACATTTCCTTTGTGCCTTCATGAATGAAATCACCCACGCTATCAAAGCACCTGCTATGGCAGAGCCGATAATGTACAGCACGATCTCCATCAAATCCTCCTTTGTAGTAGTTCTTTCGAGCTGTGCGGTATCCTGCAATTCTATGAATTCACCGCCCATATGTCAAACATTTTACTGGGGCTCACGTCGCCCCTCCACATGAAGAGATGTAGACTAGTTGATTCGTTGACTGGTTGACTAAATGCTCACTTCTAACTCAATCATGCAAAGAAGTAACTGCTGTGTCAGCAAATGAGTTTTCTGTTTCCAAGTTTCCTTGGCTCACAACGGTTTGTTTAAGGATTACGCGACACCATACTTTTGTGACTTACCTAGAATAAAAAAAGGACTGGCGATATTATCACCAGTCCTTTTGACTTTCATGTTTCCTTCTCTTACGATGCCTTTTCGAGTGACAGAATTGCAGCGCCTAGGGCTCCAATGATCTGCGGTTCAACGTGGATCTTTATAGGAGTACCAAGAACCTTTTCCAGGGCCTTGACCACTCCGATATTCTTTGCCACGCCACCGGCCATAATCACGTCCGGGCTCACACCCCCCAGCCTGTTGATAAGGCCCATGGTTCTGTCGGCAATTGCCTTGTGAATTCCATAGAGGATATCTTCAAGTTCCTCACCTTCACTCACAAGAGAAATTACCTCTGATTCCGCAAAGACGGTACATATGCTGCTGATAGTTAACTCTTTTTTGTGCTGCAAAGAGATTTCACCGATCGCGTCGAGTTCAACGTTCAGTGCCTTTGCCATTACCTCAATGAACCGACCGGTACCCGCTGCACACTTGTCGTTCATCTCAAACTCAAGTACACGCCCTTTCTCGTCTACCCTGATAACCTTTGTGTCCTGACCGCCAATGTCGATAATGGTTCGTGCCTCAGGGAAGAGGAAGTTAACGCCCTTTGCGATGCACGTTATCTCTGTGACGGATTCCTTGGCAAAAGAAGCCCTCTTTCTTCCGCACCCGGTTGAGATAGAGTACGAAATGTCAGATGCATTTTTGCCTGGATAGGCAAGGACCTTTTCGAGGGCCATTTCAGCGGTTTTTCTCGAGTTGGCCCCTGTCTGCATAATAGTGTAACCGACAATCCCTTTGTCCTTATCAAAAAGAAGGGCTTCAGTAGTAATAGAGCCTATATCGATGCCAGCAACTAGCATGGAATCACCTTCCTGTTCTCGTATTATTCAATAATTGCCAGAACCGTATCCGCCTCAACTTCCTGCCCAGCAACAACCTTAATTTCTTTCACTGTGCCGGCTACCGGGGAAACGATAGGCATTTCCATCTTCATTGCTTCCAGTGTGGCTATCTGATCGTCTTCACCAACCTTGTCGCCTACATTAACATTCACGCCCACAATCTTCCCAACCATTGGAACCGTAACTTCTGTTGCCATACCGAATACCTCCTTGAGATTTACTGTTTACGCTTTTCTGTAACCCAGAGCAAACTGGGCGATGATCATTTTCTGAACGTTTGAAGTACCTTCAACGATCTGATAGGATTTTGCATCCCTCAGGAATCTCTCAACAGGATACTCTGATGAGAATCCGTAGGAGCCAAAAATCTTGACTGCTTCAGAGGCGCAGAAGTTTGCTGACTCAGCACAATAGTATTTTGCCATTGAGGTTTCGAGGGTGTTATTCATGCCTTGGTCCTTCTGCCATGCAGCTCTCAAAAGGAGGAGTTTCGCAGCCTCATGCTCCACAGACATTCTCCCGATTTGTTCCTGCACCATCTGAAACTGACCGATAGCCTGTCCGAACTGCTCTCTCTCATTAGCGTATTTGCATGCCTCTTCAATACATGCCTGGGCTACACCGGTTGCCCTTGCAGCCGAGCTGAGTCGGGTGAAATTGAGCATAGTCATACAAATGGCAAATCCTTGGCCAAGCTTTCCGACGAGGGCGCTCTTGGGAATCTTTGCTTCTTCAAAGAAAATCTCACCGGTAGGGGCGCAGAAAAGGCCGAGTTTTGAGGTAATGGCCCTCTGGACGACGCCGGGGGTTTTGAAATCGACAAAGAAGGCTGACATGCCTTTGTGCTTAGCAGCCTTGTCAGTCATTGCATACACAATACCGCAATCGCAGAAAGGTACGCCTGAAATCCATGTCTTGGTGCCGTTCAGGATAAAACCATCATCAACTTCTGTTGCAGTTGTTTTCATACTTGCCACGTCGGAGCCTGAATTCGGCTCGGTGATGGCAAAGCAGCCACCGCTTGTTCCAGCAATCAGACCTGGAAGGTACTGTTCCTGGAGCGCCTCAGAACCAAATTTCATAAGGGCATTCTGCGGGCCGTTCATCTGGAGGTTGAAGGGAAGGCCCCAGGACGGGCTCACTCTTGCCACTTCCATAGCCATCAGGGTGGCAGCCAAATTTCCATCGGGAAGTGCAAGACCACCGAACTTTTCCGGAGCTATACAGGCAAACATTCCCTGGTCACCCATCTTCTTCATAATCTCAGGGCGAAATTTGTGCTCCTTCTCATCTTCTTCCATGGTGGGTTTAATATTTTTTACCGCAAAATCATAGGCCATTTTTCGCATTGATTCTAATTCGTCAGAAATTTTGAAATCCATAATATCCCTCTCCTTTCCTCAAGAATGTGAAACTATTAACAAGGTATCTTAACAAAGCCATTTTGGCATGTCAACTAATTTTTTCAGACAAAGACAAAATACTGATTGGCCTTAGCGCGTACACGAACAAAAAACTTGAAGCACATAGGGTAACTTATATATAATTATCATGCTCCAGATTGTTCAGGAGGTTTTTTCTGATTTTTAAACAAACAGGACAAGTAAAGGATATTCTCTATGTTGCGGGACTTGCATGGTCTCCCGTATATCTTCTGGCAACAGAAGAACCAGCCCTGTTCGAGGCAGGTTTTCACTGCGCGGGGCGTCTCTATGAAGAAGGTATCAAGAGCGTTATAAACGGCAGAAATCCAAAGATACTTTTTCTTACTCATGTCCATTGGGACCACTGTGGGGCAACTACATATCTTAAAAAGACCTTCCCTGGTCTCAAAGTAGCGGCTTCCAGGAGATCGGCAGACATTGTGAAGCGGCCCAATGCCCAAGCACTTATGGAGAAGCTGAATCAGGACGTGATATCCCTTGTGGCTGGGATTGATGGGGTCGATAGCGGCAAACTCATTAGAGCTTCCTTTGAGCCTTTTGAAGTTGATATTATCCTGGAAGATGGCCAGGTTTTTGATATCGGAGATGGTCTGACAGTACAGGTATTTGCAACCCCTGGGCATACAAGGGACATGTTCAGCTATTATATCCCTGAAAAACGCATTCTTTTTGCCACGGAGTCTGCCGGAGTTCTTGATCAGATAAATCAGGTGATCCCAGAGTTTCTCATCGATTATAACTTGTATGTGATGTCCCTTCAACGACTTAAAAACCTTGATGTTGATATTCTATGCCAGGGTCACCATTTTGTCTTCGTGGGCGATGATGTGAAAAAGTTCTTTGACTTTTCTTTGAAATCAACAGAACAATTCCGGAACGACGTACAAGAACTCCTGAAATCTGAAGCAGGTTCTGTCGAACGGGTTGTGCACCTCATTAAGGCAAGGCAATATGATACAAACAAGGGCGTTAAGCAATCAGAACAGTCATATCTATTGAATTTAACAGCGCGGGTGACCCACCTGGCAAAAAAGCTTGAGAAATAGGCAGCGGTGAGTGGTAGATGCGGAAAAGCTTATCGTAAAACATTCAGTCCATTACTGTATACAAATTGAATACCAAGAAACCGCTATTCATTGATTTTGTCAAAGTTTAGTATGGGAAACAATATTCTTAATAATAAACACGGTTTATCATAGAAAACAGTTGACATACAGCATCCAATAATAGTTAGATATATGACCATGTGAATTTTTTTATTTGATCTCGCTTATTAAAAAAAACAGGAGGTGTTTTTTATGGCAATAAAGACAATTGGGGTTTTAGGGGCAGGGGTAATGGGCAACGGTATTGCTCAGGTGGCTTCGATGGCTGGATACAATGTTATCATGAGAGATATCGAGGAAAGGTTTGTAGAAGGCGGTATTAAGAACATCGATAAATTTCTTGCCAAATCAGTAGAAAAAGGGAAGATGACCGCCGATGCCAAGAAAGAGATTATGGGCAGAATTAAAGGCACAACCGCCTTGGCTGATCTCAAAGATGTTGATTTCGTTGTAGAAGTTATTATTGAGGTTATGGATGTAAAGAAGAAGGTTTTTGCAGAACTTGATGAACTGACAAAGAAAGATGTGATCCTTTCTTCCAATACGTCTTCAATGTCCATCACCGAGATTGCAACGGCAACAAAGAGGCCAGATAGGGTTGTGGGTATGCACTTCTTCAACCCGGTGCCACTGATGAGATTGGTTGAGGTTGTAAGGGGCTATGCTACCAGTGACGAAACGGTTGCCGCTACAATCGAACTGACCAAGAAATTAGGTAAAGAGCCTGTTGAAGTAAAGAAAGATGTACCGGCTTTTATCGTTAACCGGCTCATGATACCTCACTTTATTGAAGCGATGAAACTCTATGAGCAGGGTGTGGCCACGAAAGAAGACATCGACAAGGCAGCAAAGCTCGGCCTCAATTACCCTATGGGCCCCTTTGAGCTGATGGACCTTACCGGTCTCGACATCAATCTCCATGTAAACAATTACCTTTTTTCTGAATTGCCCCACGAGCTCAAATGGGAGTCATCTCTGGAACTGAA
>Ga0105103_10000069_pt1 | contig 47017 bp, 45 predicted proteins | sample PPLLaktember2015_2_FD_79107 | JGI IMG/M metagenome (GOLD analysis project Ga0105103, IMG submission 79107) | Freshwater sediment microbial communities from Prairie Pothole Lake near Jamestown, North Dakota, USA - PPLs Lake P7 Core (6) Depth... | ecosystem: Environmental > Aquatic > Freshwater >...
TCAACCTTGGGTTGAGTTATGAGAAGGATGGTGAGCATGATGCTGCCCTAAAAGAATACAAGACAGCTTCAAAGAAGCTTCCTATAGCATACCTTTATATTGGTAACATATTGTTTCAACACAATGACTATGATGGGGCTATAAAGGCATATAAACGTGCTATCCGTAAAACAGATGATCCAAGGGCACATAATAATCTTGCATGGCTATATTATACATCTTGCAGGAATCTTGTGGAGGCTGAGACACATTCCCGAAGAGCCACCGAGTTGTCTCCTGACAACCAAGAATTCATAGATACACTCATGAAAATTATTGAAAAGAGAAAGGATTAAGGCTTTTGATGTTTCTTAAGCTGATTAGTGGCGTGATGCAGTGCCTCTTCTTTGAGGGTCATTTCTCCACTGATCTGTTTTTCACGAATCTCGTTAAGGACTTTACCAATGATTGGGCCTTCCTCAAAACCAAGAGCCATAAGTTCATTGCCAGTTATTAACCTGGGGAGCGGCTTCTTACTCCACTCGTTATACGCCCCCATCACATCATCACACCTTTTTCGAACCGTCACTGTAGAATCATTCTCTTTTCCGCCAGAACTTCCATACATGTCGCATAGGGTGAGAACGATTAAGGTCGGAGTGAGGTCACCTAACTTATAAACAAGCCTGCGCACCGCCTTTTCTGTAGATTCACTGTTACTAATAAGAAAGATACGCATATGGTTTTCAATAAGTTTGAGAACAGCTTTCATATCAAAGGAACTAAATCGCAACTTTTCCATAATATGGATTGCAAGGTCACAGGAAAATTTCTCATGGTAAAAGAAATGAATAGTATTTTTCGCATCGTCACGAGAAAAGGTATGCGCTTTCCCGATATCGTGGAGAAGAAGGGCATATCCTGTATTGCGAAGACCCCTCTCGTCGAGGCCATATATTTGTCCATAGATGGTCAAGTATTTGAAACCGTCAATTGTGTGTCCAAAGGTTTCAAGGACAAACTGCTTCTCTTCGTCAAGTTTTTTCAAGGCATAAAGGTCAGGAAAGAGCTCAAAAAGGAGGCCTGTCGTCTGAAGCATCTTAAAGCCCTTGAATGCATTTGGTGAAATTACTACCTGGTCCATTTCATATTTGATTCTTTCCGGGGCCGCTTGATGGATAAGATGCTTCAAAGTATATATTGCGCCTACAAGCAATTCATCCATTATGAAACCCTCAAGTGCAGTGAAATGCCGGATAGCCTTTAGCATCCTTAGAGGGTCATCTTCAAGGTTTTGTCTGCGAGGATACCTGATGATTTTTGTTTCAATATCATCAATTCCCTTCAAAGGGTCGATGATACAATTTTCTTTAAAATCGTAAGCCACAGCATTCATCGTAAAGTCCCTTCGCGCCAGGTCCTCCTCGATGGTGCCTTCATGAAATGTAATATCAAGAGAGGAGTTCTTTTGAGCGAGTCTGTACGTCTGAATTGGTTTTTTTCCTAAAAGGAATGCAGAGACTCCGAACATACCTTCAAGTATTCGGAGGTCACCATACTCTGTCAGAACGAGATCATAATCTGCAGGGTTTTTATGGAGCAGTAATTCTCTTATTGCACCGCCTACAAGGAAGACTTTACCTGTAAAAGAACACCGGGATATTTCCCTCAGTACGTGTTCGTTTTGTATTGCCTCAGAAAGGTTGTCGAATGACACCCCAAGGCTAAGCCTTGTCAGCGAAGGCACCAAGTTCTTTCGCCATCCTTTTCAGGGAGTCAGTCATGTCAATATACAGGTACGAAGCCTTAGGCATACATACGCCGGTAATTAAACGGTTCTGATGGACCATTTCAAAGTCGTCTATCATTTTTCTGACCTTTTCCATGTCCATATGTATTTGTTCTTTCAGAACAGGATTCTTGGTCATGCAATAATCTTTTACATCGGTGAATTCTGCTCCCACAGCAACCATGAGTTGCTTTATTTCATCGAGGGCTTTTTGAGAAAAGAGCGCGTGGGTTTCGACCTTTATCTCCATCTTATCGACCAGGTTATCGATAGCCAGGGCAACACGCTGGAGATGAGGAAGTAATGTTACAAATTTTTTCTCCACTTCATTCTTGTCTTTGTCTTCAATGAGCTTCTCCACAGCAGGGAGCCGGTTTTTCCAGATTTCTCTAAATTTTGACCTGCTCTCCTTGAGGAGATTAAGTTTTTGACCTGCAAAACCCTTATAGATGTTGGTTAATATCGGTAGTGTTTCATCAAAGAGACTGCAAAACCTATTGGTAAGTTCTTGTTCTTCCATTTTTCCTCCTAGCGATCACAGTTATTTATTCAGCTATTTTATATATAGCACACCAACGACCTCTTGTCAGCTAAAGAAAGGCTGCAAACTATACGGTATGCCCGACGTTGAAAGACATACAATGTTTCGACAAATTGTTGAGATCTAACGAAAGCAAGATATTGCTTTACAACATAAATAGTATCATATTCTCTCACAATCTCTAGAACCTTGATACCAACATCTTTTCCAGTTTCAACTTTTTCAACCTTTTCATGTTTCTACCTACAGAGACTCAACGGTTTGCTCAAAGTCAGTTATGTGCCTTTTAATTTTTATTGTATCACCTATCTTTAATTCTCCGCTTGTTATTCTTATTGCGGCAACCCCTATTTTAGAAAAATATTTGATAATTTTACCAATAGCAATCTTTTCCATATAATCCCCCATTCAATGTATTTTGATAAAATTTTCAGTTATTAGTGTAACATCCCAAAAAGCTTTTTTGAACAGAATTTCGATGAACGCTTGGTCCCTACTTTGTGACTGTAACCCACGTATTCATAAAAAATTCAAAGAAACCAAGTTGAATATTGTTTGGTGAAAATCCACCCTGTTGCAAAGTTATAATAATGCTATCTGCTGAATGAAGACCTTTGTGATCTCTAATCTCTTGATTGCTGATAAGCTTAAGGTATGCCATTCCATTGAGGATTAAGCCCGTCCACTCTGCGGGGGTGGTGATAATGAGTAAGCCACCGCGCTTCAGGATTCGATACAATTCCTGAGAAATCCTTGGCAGATTGTAATGTGCGATGTGTTCTATGACGGCAAGCATAGTAACAACGTCGAAATACTCGTCTTGAAAGGGCAAGGGGTCTTCTGACTCGATATCATGACACATCAATGATAAGGCATGAGTTTTAGGTTTCGTTTGCCAAAAGGAAGAAAAGGTTTTGTCAAGAGCGAATTTCTCAAAGAAAGTTGTTGACAGGAGAAAAACAGGATATGAGCCAGCGCCAATATCAAGGATTCTTCCGCTTCGGTACGATTGAGGTATGAGGCTGTTTGCCTTTTGAGCTCTTTTCCTAGCTAAGAACCCCTCGAGGAGCCCAAAGCCTCTGGTTGCCTTAGGATTGGCCATGGCTGATCTCCCGACCGCAGTTCTTTATAAGGAGAAAAATAGACATCAAGAGACCAAGCATGGTGAGGCAACAACCAATATAAAACGAAAGAGGCCGGTAAACAAACACAACAGCGTGGAATCCTTTGGGCACATATATTGCCCTGAAGGCGAGATTGGCGCGGTAGATTGAGACCTCTTTTCCATCTATATATGCCTTCCAGCCAGGGTAATAGGCATCACTGACATAGAGGAAAGCGTCATTTTCGATGCTGCACGTAAGAGCGACGCTATTTGCTCCATAGGAGATGAGTTTCACACTTCCCCTTACCTCATGCTCCTTTAGATTAGGAACATCTTTGGAGAGGATTATTAGCTCCTTTCTCAGGTCAATAGCTTGATTAAGAAGTAGCGCAAGGATTTCTTTATCGTCCTTTGCCGTGCGTATCCTGCCATAAAGGAGGAACCTTCCCGGGTAAGGCATGTACTCGTACAGGTGTGCCGTCTTTGCCCCAGCCTCAATGTTCTGTAAAAGGGTAAAATCCCTATCCGCTAATTCTGAACCAGTAATCACATAACGTATGCCAGACACATCGAGAAACCTCTTCCCAAGCTCTATGTTGGGTGAATCCCTGAGCAGACTTGAAAATGCCTCGTAGTGACCGATTCTTAGTACTTCAGCGCCGCTGAAGGAATAGAGACCAAACAGCGGAGCATACGGGGGTGCAAGGATGGCTCTGTCATAGGGGAAATGATTGAATTCGCCCAATGTTTTGAAGGTCACGAAATACCTGTCAGAGCCCTTGTTGTCTGATATTTTGCCGAGAAATGTATGCTCACCCCACTCGTTGGAGTCGATATAGAATTTCCATGAGCCTGACGTGTAGTATCCAGTATTCGCAAGGAAAATATCAAGAGAAGCTATGAGAATGACGAGAAAAGCAGCCGTCTTTTTAAAACGGACCCTCATATAGACGAGCAGTGATATGCAGAAGAGAAACGAAAACATGAGGAATCTTTTGATATTATGTATGTTTATTCCTGTTTCATTATATACGTCTGGCACGAGACCCATGGACTCGAAGAATCTTGAGACAGTGTCTCCAAAAATGCTCATGAAACCCCAGAGTATGACAAAAATGAATCCAGAATAAAAAAAGATCGCTATTGCTTTTTTGACTCGAGAATCATCCTTGAGTACACCTTTTTTAATGTTGTCAAACCCGAGGGCAGCGGTGACAGCCACCAGAAAAATGAAGAGAAAAATAAATTTTACCGGGTATCGAATGCTGCTGAAGGGTGGTATGTGGTAAAGTAGTTTGTAGACTGGAGTATTCCCGCCAAGTGCCAACAAAAGTGAGGCAACCATGAGGGAAACAAACACGACCCGTTTCTTGTCTGTTGAAATAAAATAAAAAAGCGATAGAACAAAGGGTGTAATACCCCAGTAGAGGGTTAGAAGCCAGGACTGGTTTGACCAATATTTCTTTGTACTTGAGAAATACCCGAAGGCATCTGGTATAAAGAATTGAATGAAATCTTTCCATGCAAAAGACCATGTGATTGCCTCGGAATAGCTTAAACCTGTGATTCTTATGCTATGGGTCTTAAGCTCGAGAAAAGGAAGGAGTTGCACAGATGCAAGAAGAAAGACGAGGCTTAGAGTCAAACCCAAGGCCTTTAACCTTGTTGCTGGAGATAATACATATGCAAGGCTTGTGTCTACGAAGTAGTGCGCAAAAGCAGCTATTACACAGAGCACCATAATCGTCATTATTGAAATTTCTGGTGCACCGGCAAAGAATTGGACTGCAAGAAAAATGGATGTAAGAACGAGGAATTTCATTGAGCCTTTTTCGAAGTACCTGAGAAAATAAACTATGATGAGGGGAAACCACGCCACTGCCAGCAGGTGGGTAAGTAGGTTGTGTACAGAAATCAAATAGCCCGAGAGCGTAAAGGTAATAGCGCCTAGAATAGCCCCCGCAGATGATGCTCGCAAATGCCTTAATAGAGAGTAGGTTGTTACTGCAGCAAGAAAAAAATGAAGAATAATGATCCAATTCCATGCCATGTTAAAGGGTAGAAGAAAATAGAGCAGGTGGGGTGGATAAAAAACGCCGGGCTGTAAGGTAGCAAGAAGGGGAATGCCGGAATAATTAAAGGGATTCCAAAGGGGTACCTGAAAAGACTTAACCAGAGACACCCAGAGATATCTCGGCGGTATAAAGAATGCCGCAAGGTCACGTTCTACAAAGATATTTCTCGATGACAACATGGGAAGAAAATAGCATAGAGTTATCCCGAAAAAGAGAGCAGGTATAGGCATAAAACGTTTCAGCATTGAGCCGGTGCGTCTGTTTTTCATGGTATGCTACAATGAAAAATACGTGTGGTGCGCAAAGAGAAATTGCCAGTTACTTCCTGTATTACAAAGGAAGAGCAAAGGTCTTTTATTGCAAAGAGAGGGATTGCGTAAGGCACATTATCGCTGTTTTTCTGTTATTCAGTTACCAGGTGGCATGGCCGGATTCAGTTACTGTTGGTGGTGTTGTTGGTAACTGATTTGTCGGGGACAGGTTGAATGTGTACGTCTGTCCTGAAATAGTTATTGCCAAAGTTGTCGCACCCGAGGCAGATGAATCGTATCCTGATAACTGAACCTGGTTTATAACGCTCGTCATGTCTATAGGGGTAGTATAGCCGTTGATAGTTCTGTTTGCGTACACCACGGTAACTGCACCTCTAAGCCCGCCGAGAATTCCTCGTGCAGATGAATCCGCTGCCTGCTGACGCATATCAATGTATTTCGGAATGGCTACTGCTGCCAGAATCCCAAGGATGACGATTATAATTATTAGTTCAATAAGAGTAAAGCCTTTCGAGTTACCGAATATACGCATGGAAGCGCCCCCTATATCTTTTGTTACGACTCAATGTGCAAGAAATATACCTGAGATAGTATTTTTGTATGCTCTAACCTGTTTAGGTCATTACCATGATGGTTGACCCTGTATAATGACATTCGGTTGTCCAGTTGCCAGACCGCCTACCTTGACAAGGCGATAGGCATATTGCTGCCCCGCGATTTCTAGGGTCAGTGTGTCTGTTGAGATAGAATACGTATCATATCCAGAAACCTGGGCCTGGTCCAAGACAGCCGTCATATCAACAGGTGTTGTCGATAAGTTCACAATTCTATTTGTATATACCAGTGTTGCAGCATCACGAAGGCCACCTAAGATAGCCCTGGCTGTGGAGTTTGATGCCTCTGCCCTCATGTCTACATATCGTGGAATCGCTACAGCTGCAAGTATCCCAAGAATAACAATAATAATAATCAACTCAACAAGTGTGAAACCCTTTTGTTGTTGATATTTTATTGGAAAACTTTTGTCTTTTATGTTCATCTGCACAGCTTTTTTGCAATCCACATACCAAACTAGCTTAGAAGACGAGAGAATAGTAAAAACTCTAATTATGTTGCCATAGTGAAATAGACTCACCCAACAAGCATGGCCGATTTGCAGCCATGCTTGTTGGGTGAGTTGCAAGAAAAACATTTGATGAAATTGTGATGTAAGTATAGGATTTTTCAGATAGTATTACGTTCTTGTGTACTTAAAAGCTGCTGTGTCTCGTAAACCAGGAATCATTTGATTCAAGGGCATTCAGGTTTTCCATGCCCCGAAAACGTCAAAAAATGGTTGTACAAATTCCGTGCCATAGATGATCATTCTAACATCATGAAAATCTGGAAGTTACAGCATATTACGTCTACAAATATTGTGGTGTTTCTACAATATTTGTAGCGATATCAGACATTCACATCGATACTATACTTTTTGATCCGGTACCATATGCTTCGTTCACTAATACCGAGTAGTTTTGCTGCCTTAGCCTGAAGACCCCTTGTTTTTTTCAAGGCATCAATAATCATTCTCTTCTCGAGTTCGGAGATCGCTTCATCAAGGGATTTGTCTGAGTATGATATGCTGGCAAGGGGTTGTTCGCCTCGCAGGTGTAAGGGTAAATCATCAAGGGTTATACGGTCTGCATCGCACATAATCGCTGCTCTCTTGATAACGTTGATCAGCTCCCTTACATTCCCTGGCCAGGGGTAATTCAGGAGCAACCGTTGGGCATCATCTGCTATTCTTACAAGCCTACCGGAGTCTTTAGAGATGTCGAGAAGAAATTTTTCAATGAGGACGAGAACATCCTCTCTCCTTTCCCTCAGGGGGGGAATTATCAAATGAATCTGTGCAAGACGGTAATAGAGGTCTTCCCGAAACCTTCCTTCTTTCATTTCAACCTCAAGGGCTCTGTTTGTGGTTGCTAATATACGTATATCAATCCTGCGTTTTTTTATATCCCCTAAACGTTCAATTTCCTTGGCCTCAATGACGCGCAAAAGCTTTGCTTGAAGGTATGGGCTCATCTCTCCTATTTCATCAAGGACAATGGTGCCGCCATTGGCTAATTCAAACCTGCCCTGTTTCGATTGAACGGCACCGGTGAAGGCACCTTTTTCGTATCCGAAAAGCTCGCTTTCAAGAAGGTTGTCAGGAATGGAAGCGCAATTAACAACCACAAAGTCTTTACTTCTTTTTGAAAGATCATGAATAAGTCGTCCAACCGCCTCTTTGCCCGCCCCGGTCTCGCCAGTGATGAGGACGGTAATGTCTTTGTCGGCAAACTTTTCAACATTCTTGAAAATTTCCTTCATTGCCTCTGATTTGCCTACGACTCCATGGAATATCGACTGGCCAAGCTCCTCCTCTTTGGAAACCTCCAACTCTTTCTTTAGCATCTGTGTTCCAAGAACCCTTTTTACCATGATCTTGAGCTCATCGAGGGCAATGGGTTTTACAAAAAAATCTGTTGCCCCACGCTGGATCGCATCCATAGCATTTTTCTTGGTGCCATAGGCAGTAATGATAAGGATCGGGGCATCAGATCTCTTTTTCACATCTTCAATTGCAGTGAGGCCATCTACGCCAGGTAGCTTGATGTCCATGATAACAAGGTCTGTTTCCTTGGTTATTGAGGATGAGGCCTCCTCATAGGACTCGAACGCCTTGATTCTATAACCTTCTTCCTTAAGGGCTTCTTCAAGGAAAAATCTCACGCCTGAATCATCTTCAACGATTATAATTTTTTCACTCATATCATTTCCTCATTGCTCATCTGGTTTTGAATGGGAAGGGTGATGGCAAAAGTTGTTCCTTCATCACCGCTCGTAACTTTAATGTCACCACTATGAATCTTCACGTTCCTCATGCTGATGAAGAGCCCAATACCCTTGCCACCTTTCTTTTTTGAGAAGAAGGGCTTAAAGATTGTATCAGCAATGTCAGGCTCAACCCGAGAATGCTTATTATAAATAGAAATAACAAATGATTGGTCAAAAAAGCTCGTTACTTTAACATATCCGCCATCTCGTTCATAATCAAAGGCGTTTTTGAGAATGTTGTGAATGGCCTGGTATATTTTGTTGCGGTCACCAATAAAGAGGGGCAACTCTCCTTTCTGAAAGTCACAGGTTACTTCTTTAAAATCGTAACGAAGTGCATTGTACGATTCGTCGATTACCCCATTTATATCAAAACTTTCAGCATGAACTACATCATCGGTGAAATCTAGGAGATCCTTGGTAAAGACATCGATTTTTCTTGCTGCATCGAGGGAAACCTGGACGTACTTTTGCAACTGTGGATCTTCAAGCTTGTTTTTCAAAAGTTCATTCATCCCTGTTATTGTGTTGAGTGGATTTCTCACTTCATGGGCTACCATGAGAGACATGTAGCCGAGGGGGAGGAGATAGTCGAGGCGCTCAATGTCCTCAATAAACTGAGCCTGTTCCTTCCTACCTCCCTTCTCCTTTGATTTCGCCAGGTCAATCAACTGCTCAATCAGTTGATAGACCTCGATCATGAGCCCTCGGTCTGATTTCACCTTTTCAAAATGCACGATATCTTCAGCTTTAGTAAGAAGTTCTTTGAGGGGAGACGTCATGGCAAATACAACTGCCACAGAGCAGAGGGCTGAAAAAAGGGCTAAGGTTACAAGCCATATATAGTATTGGTTGGGCGTCATCTTCAAGCTTGTCATCGTGACTGCAGTCAGAATGCTCGTCAGAAAGGCAACACCCGGTATAACAGTGCTCAGCCTGTATCTCAAATTCTTTGGATCTTTAAAGAATGTTTTCATCCACCACCTCGAAGGGCACCCATCATGTTCCACCACGGTAGGAATATGGCAAGGGCAAGAAATAGTACCATCAAAGAAAGGCCTGCGGTTAGGAGGGGCTCAATCCACGTTGAAAGCCTGTTTATCGAATACGTGATCTCCCTGTCGTAATGGGTTGATACCTCTTTCAGCATATCCTCAAGAGACCCTGTCTGCTCCCCTGTCGATATAAGGTGTATCACAAGGGGTGGAAATATCTCGGCCTCCTTCAGGGGCCGGGAGATGCCCAAACCTTTTTCGATTTTTCCACTTATCTCGAGAATTTTCTGAGCGATGTATTCATTTCCCACTGTACGCGAGACAACCTCAAGGGCCCTTACAACAGGGATACCCACCTTGATAAGGTTTTCAAACATATTTGCGAACCTGCTCATACATATTTTAAGAATTATGGGTCCTATGAGGGGGGCTCTTAATTTCAGCCTGTCAATTGCAAGGGTTCCAGCAGCGGTTCTTTTGTAAAGGAAAAATGCACCAAACGCAAGAACAATGAAAACAACAAGATAGATGCCATAGTGCTGGAAGATATCATTAATAATAAGGAGCATCCGAGTTGGAAGGGGAAGCTCCGTCTTTGCCCCCCGGAAAAGTACTGCGAACCGTGGTACGACAAAATTGATAAGAACGAGGAACGCTATCGCCAGGGTTGTCACAACGAATATGGGGTACCTGATAGCGGACTTGAGCGTTTCTTTGGTTTTCAATTGAAATTCAAGAAGGGTTGCAAGTCGTTCCAGAACCTCCTCCAGAGAACCTCCTACTTCTCCAGCTTTCACCATGCTGGTGTAAAGATCAGGGAAGAGTCTTTTTTGTTTCATCAAAGTATCTGAAAGGCTGGCACCCTTGTCTATCTCTTGCGCCATCTCTCGTATGGCTGCCCTGAGCTTTACGTTGGATGTCTGCTCCTCAAGAGCGCGTAGCCCCGTTAACATGGGGATGCCTGCTCTTATTACTGTTTGGAGTTGTCGGGTGAAAAAAATGATGTCGTCGTAACGAACCGGCCTGAGGGAAGCAAGGAAGTTTTCAAGGGAGAACGATTGCTCCTTTATCTCTGATACTGCAATAGGAAAGAGACCCAAAGCATCGATCTGCAAGTATGCAGCCCGTCTATTGTCTCCTTCTATCATCCCAGCAACAAGAGAGCCCTTTTCGTCCCGGGCCTTGTATGTGAACTTGCCCATTTTTTATTCAATCCTGGTTACATCCAGCGCTTCTTCCAAGGTGGTTATTCCGAGAAGCACCTTTTTGATCGCATCTTCATGCATAACCGTCATCCCGCTTTCCACAGCTGCTTTTTTTATAATATCACTAGGGGCCTTACTAACAACAAGCTCCTTGATCGTGTCATCAACAACGAGAACTTCAAAAACACCTGTTCTTCCTTTGTACCCGGTATATTTGCAAGCAGGGCACCCCTTGCCTCTGTACAAAACTGCATCATCGGGTATGTTGAGGTTTTTGAGCATGGCTGGTGTTGGATGATATGGTTCTTTGCATTCAACACATATCTTGCGGAGAAGCCTCTGACCGATAACACACGAAACGGCAGATGCTGCCAGAAAAGGCTCAATTCCCATTTCTACAAGCCTTGTAACAGCACCGGCAGCATCATTTGTATGGAGGCTCGAGAGCACAATATGTCCTGTAAGGGCTGAATGAATTGCAATTGTTGCTGTCTCCGTGTCTCTGATTTCACCTACCATGATAATGTCTGGGTCTTGTCTTAAGATTGCCCTTAAGCCGGAGTCGAAGGTTAACCCGGCCTTGGGGTTTACTTGGGTTTGGGCCAAGCCGTCAATCGTATATTCAACCGGATCTTCAATGGTAATAATGTTCTTTTCAGGGGAGTTGATAAAGTTGAGTATCGCATAGAGTGTCGTAGATTTCCCACTACCCGTAGGGCCCGTTGATAGAATAAATCCGTAGGGCCTTTTTACAACATTTTTCAAGCTGTTTTCATCATCATGAAGCAAGCCCAACTTGTCAATGCCATAAAGGGCAGCGCTCTTATCAAGAAGGCGAAGTACGGCTTTTTCGCCGTGGATCGTGGGAAACGTGGAAACCCTTACGCCCACCTCTTTAGCTCCCTCCCGGATGTCAAAACGGCCATCTTGTGGTATCCTTGTCTTTGCTATGTCCATGCCCGCAAGTATCTTGATTCGCGAGATAATAGGGAGGTACATCTTCTTTTCGGGGGAAGGGATTTCCCTGAGCCTCCCGTCGATACGCACCCGCACACGCATTCTTCGTTCAAGGGGCTCCACGTGTATGTCGCTTGCACCATCCGTCAATGACTGGGTGAGAACGCTGTTGACGAATCTTACAACAGGCTCTTGCTCAGTCATATCAATGGATATCTTGTCCCCTTCCTCAAGCCTTTCATCCTTGATCAGTGTGAGATCAACATCCTCACCCATGTCTTCAAGGGTCTGTTCAACAATGGTTTTTGCACCATAATACTTGGCAAGGGCCCTTTTCATCTCCCCCTCAGTGACAATGCACGGTTCAACCTCCATTTTTACAACCCTCGCAACCTCATCAATGGCATTGATATCAAGAGGGTCTACCATGGCTATTCTCAGGACATTGAAATGTTTCTCAAGAGGGATTACCATGTAATTTTTCCAGACCTCTTCGGGAATGAGCCGTATGAGATCCAGTGGAATATCGCGATCATCGAGGGAGATGATAGGTATTCCAAGCTGTTGGCTAAGCGTGTCAATAATCTCCTTCTCAGTAAGGAACTCCATCTTGGTAAGGACTTTACCGAGCTTTTCGCCATACTTCTTCTGTTCATCCAAGGCCTTAGCAAGGGCTTCATCGTTTAGCTTTTTTGCATTGAGAAGTATTTCTCCTAGTTTTTTTCGTATCATCTGTGCCATTCGCTACTATACTCCCTGTGTTTTCTATTTCTGGGGCTAGCATCGCCCCCTCACCCGGCAAAGCCGTGTGAGCCTCCCCTTCTCGCCCGAGAACGGGCTAGTTATTCTTAAACTTCATGCGCCCGGAGTTTTTCAGCTCAAAACTCATAACTCACAACTCAACACTGCCGTTCCATAACTGGGGCTAGCATCGCCCCCTCCACGAGCCAAGCACCACCCACTTCGTGGGCACCCGACCTTCCTCTCTCGCCCGAGAATGGGCTAGTTATACTTACCACTTTAATTCATTAATCCTGTATATTTCCCTCGTGCTGTCCATGTAATCTTTGTTTCAATTTTCTCGGCATATATTGAGGGGCCATTAGCGATTTTTTAAAGATTGCGCATTCTCAAGAATTTTGAGCCTTTCTACGATCTCGCTTCGCTCGCTAGTGCTCCCAGCTTCCCTGAGATACAGCCTGTAGTATTGTATCGCTTCCTCGTATTGTCCCATATCATCTTTTATTAATGCATATGAAAGATTGAGGGGTCTGTTTTTTGTGTTGGTGTTGATAAACGCTTCCAGTAATCTGCCCGCTTCTTCGAACCTCTTTTCTGTGCGCAGGAGCGCTGCAAGGTTGAGAGAAGGATCAATTCCACCCCCAAGCTCGATAGACTTCCTGAAGTACTCTTCAGCAAGATTTTTTTGACCATCCTTCATCATGAGAAGGCCGATATTGTTGTATGCTTTCCCATAATCCTTTTTGTACTGGAGCACCTTATTGAAGTAAAAGAGAGCCTCTTTTGAATTGCCTTCCTTCATAGCAATGACACCGAGATTATTGAGCGCTTCAATGTGACTTGGCTGTTCAGTCAGGATTGACCGATAGAGCCTCTTTGCCCCAGAGATATTGCCTTTCTCGGATTCCCTGACAGCCTCATTAAATTTGGTGTTAATCTTTTCGTGATCTAGTGATGAGATGAGCACTCTTGGCTCATCCTGTGTTACAGCGTGCCGAGGAGGCTCTATAGCCTTAGGTCTCTTCATATCCTGCGCGCGCCTTGATAGTGATACAGCACTCTTTGCCTGCGCTTCCATAGGCTTCACATATTTGATCGCAACACCCTGTCTGTCTGATTGCTTTGTGGCAAGGGCATTAACGGGGGCTGCAGGTTGCTGAATCACTGGAGGAGTCTTTGCTGCTTCAACAGGTGGCGATGCCGGGGCCTGAATAACGTTCGCTTCCATAGTGGGTCGTTTTGCAGATTTTCTCGGTCCAGGAATTAACAAGAACACAATGAGAAAGCAGAAGACAAGTGATGCAACTATGTAAATAAACCATCTTGATGTTTGTGTTTTTTTCTTTGGATTATAAGGAAGATTTCTTGTCACATCTTTTCTTTCGTTCTGTGCTTTTTTCAGTGCGTCCAGTATGACGCTCATGGGGTTTCCCCGCTAGAAATAATTCGTGGTGTTAGAAACACAACAAGTTCATTTTTCTGAGCCTCAGACTCCTTGAGCCTGAAAAGCCAGCCTATGAGAGGCACATCCATAAGCCCCTTTGTGCCAGTGTCGGAAAGACTTTTCCGGTCTTTTATGAGCCCACCGATAATAACGGTCTCTCCTTCTTTTACCCTTACGAGCGTATCAGCCTCTCGGACATCAAGAATAGGCACCTCTGAGCCCGAGGGAGACTTTGCCACGCCAACTTTTTCTGTCAGCATGGGATGAATGTTCAGAACGATATTCCCATTGTTGTCTATCTGCGGAGTTACATCCAACACGAGGCCGACAGTGATAAATTTTGGGGTATAGGTAGCAAGGGTGCCGCTGATTCCACCGCTATTAGACTGCTGTTCATCAAAATAGACGTCCTGTCGTGCAACTTTGATGACTGCCCGCTGGTTGTTGAGGGTTGCGATTCTGGGGCTAGAGACGACATTTATATTTCCTTGAGTTTTGAGGAGATCAATAAAGGTGTTATCTATGTTCAAATGCTTGTTGCCTACAAAGAACCGGAAGTACGGTGCGTTGGCAATTGCTTGGAGGCTTGTTTCTGGAACGAGGATATTGGGGTTGAGAAAGACCTGTTTCGCATTGACGAAGAACTCACCGATTCTTCCCTCAATAAATTGCCAGTTCACGCCTTCTCGTGAGGTGTCATTCAGTTGTACCTCTACAATCTTTGCCTCAATCATAACCTGTTTGTGAAGTGACCCCTCTACGGCTTCGAGAAATGCATCAACTTGTTTCAGGTTTTTCGGGTAATCGGTAATGAGGACCTTCAGGGCCTGCCTATTTACCACAACCTTTCCATCCTTTGAAAGCATGACCCTGAGGTTATCTTCAATGCTTTTCCATATATCTGTCTCAGTCTCAGTCTTGACCTCTACAGAACGGTATTCACTGCCACCGCCAGTTGTACCTGACGATCCTCCACCACCAGCATAGCCAACCACGCTGCTTGTCCCTATCTTTTTTAACGCTACATAGTTCAAAGAGAAGATCTTTGTTTCAAGCTTTGGCTTGGATACATATATCGTCTTTTCTTCTATCTTAAAGGTGTATTCGAGAGGCTCCAGGATATATTCAAGAGCCTTAACAAGGGTAACGTCTTTTAAATCGACGGTGCACATTCCTTTTACATCAGGTTCGATAACAACATTGTAGTTTGTCTGCTTTGACAGTCCACGAAGAACATCTTTTATGTCTGCTTCTTTTAGTGCAAAGGAGAAGCGCTCAACAGAAGACTCCGTCAAGGCCTTCCTTTCCTTTTCCATCTGGGGAACAACAGGGCTCTTAATCTCAACGGGCTGGATTACAGCGGGGGTGGGAGGCGGTGTCGCTGTCTGCACATGTGCACATGCTGTGCAGAATAATAAAAAACAAATAAAAACAGATAGTCTTTTCACGTTATCCCCCAGTATAGCTTATTGGTCCAAAATTTTTACTGCCCGGTATCTTCAAGTGATAATATCCTTTTTGAATTATTACGAATGAGCACCACCTTGTCTCTATTGATTTCAGCAACCAGTTCATCACCGACCTTGTCGCCTTTTTTTACAATTTCTCCACCAATAATTGCATATCGTCCTGTCTTGCTTTCCATGATAGCCACAAGCTTTGGAACTATTTTTTGTATCCTAGCTTTTTTGTCTGTTACTGATTTAGGAAGGGAAAAAGGGTCGTTCTGCCAGGCAAGGTTCATAGTGCTTACATCCACCCTTGGCATTTGACCGACAGTTGACGGACGTGAGATTTGCGGATCCGTCGTTGCTGTTTTTGAAACAGGAGAAGTATGGTTTGGCGGCCTTTTCTTTCCTGTAAACAGGAGTGTATACGCTGCAAAGAGTATTGCAAGTATAAGGGCAATCAACACAGGTTTACTGATTTTCAAATACTTAATCCTCCTTCCATGCCCTGAATTCAATGAGGAATTTCCCTGTTAATACAGGATAATCTTTGTCTGCATAGAGTATCTTTCCGCCAACTATGCGTTTATAGCCTTTTTGTTTTTCGACGCCTTCAAGAAATTTGCCTATATCAAGAAACTTTCCCTTCAGCTCCATGTCAATGGCCGGCTTTATCAATGACGGAGCCTGTTGCGAATCATTGGGCAGAACCATACTATTCAGCGTCTCGAATATAATCCCTTCTTTTTTACCTGATTCAGCTAACATTTTGATAACAGAGGGAAATCGGTAGTATATGGGCATGTTTCTCGACATTCCATCAAGCGATGATCGTGCCTGGGCATCCTTTTTTCTGACTTCGAGGACGTCCTTGACCGCGTTCTCCACTATTTCCCTGGTTCGCAGTGCTGTTGAGAGCTCTGCATGTTGTTTCTCGATGTAGGATGAAACAGGCATGTAGAACGCAAAAAACCATAGCACGCCAATAAGGACTGGTAGGGCGAACCAAAAGTATATAATTTTAAATCTCATAGTTTGTGCACTGTCCAATAATAACGAACTCCATGGCCTTCTTCCCATGAACCTCTTTAACCTCTTTTTTCAATACCTCTACACTCCTCACAACGGTAGACCGTTCAAGGCTGATGACAAGATTCAAAAGCGTTGGCTCAATGACATCGATGTCACCAAAAATGTAACCCCTTATAGTCACAATATAATCAGGTTCACTTAAAGGACTCGTCTCAGTGTTTTGGCTAGGCGGTTGAATCGCACCAGCCGAAGGGGAAGCGCCCATACCCGTGCCTTCCTTAGTCGCCCCCTTAGCCGTTTCTTTGAGCCCCGCCCCCTCTTTGTTTGAGAGGTCCTTTGACAGATCCTTTGGGGCTAAATCAAACCTTTTGTTTCTATCAGTAAACTCAATGTCCTTGAGGTATACGTCTTTTGGTAACCGTGATGAAAGATATTTCAGGAGGGTAACAAAGGTTACATCCTTCTTGCCAATCTCTTTTTTGAGGGCCATAAGTTCGCTATAGCGGGAGGTAGTTGTGATGTTCCCAAGGAGCCTCAATTGCTCTTTCTTCGATGCCACATCAGTTTGCTCGCTTTTGATGAAAATCTGTACCTTCCAGAGATTCGCAAGCAGAGTAATTGATGGGACAAGCAGGAGGGCTGCAACGCATATGGTGGCTATTCGCAGCCAGCTTCGCACCGTCATTTCCCTTTTTCTTGCCTTGAGCTTTTCAGGAAGGAGGTTAACGAGTGGCTCAGTATCCATACATAGGGAATATGAAGGTAGAAAATGTTCTTCTATATCAACTGGGCTTGTAAGGTTCGCAACCTCCTCTATAAAAGCATCCTGAATACGTGAGATTAAATTGGGTATTCTTGAGGCCCTGCCCGTGATATATATTTTTGTTATTGGCCTTTCCGGATATTTTCGTGCATAAACATTAAATGTTCTTTGAACTTCACCGGTTAAGCGGTCAAGGGGGAAAGATAGGACATGCCTAGATTCTTCATTAAAACCCTTCTCAATGGCATAGCGCTCTGCCTCATCATAGGATAAATCAAATTCGCTCATGAGGGCATCAATGAAGCTTTCAGATGCCGTAAGGATCTCTCTCATGAAACGAAGTTTTTTGTCATCGAATATGTAGATACCGCTTTGTCTTCCTCCAATGTCTACTACAGCAACTGTTCCTTCCTTTTTCTCTGCGGTTATGGGCAGGTAAAGGATTCCGGAGTCAGTTATAGTGATAATCCTTCGAAAACCAACAGTTTCAAAAACAGAAAGGAGGATGTTGATGTACTCTTTGTTGGCGCCAACAAAGAGTACTTCTTCTTTCTGCATACCTCGTTCATTGATCTCACCAAGCACAATATTTTCGTAGATCATGTCTTCAAGGGGTGTAGTTACAACCTTTGACGCAGACCACTCAATTGCCTCTTTGGCTTCGTCTTTTGGCATAATAGGGATGGTGAAGGTTCTTTTCAGGATGTCCTGAGAGCTGACAGCAATGGCGATCTCAACATCAGTTCCTTCTTTGTCTTTGATGTCGGTGAGTACAAAGTTAAGGTCTTCCCATCCGCCTTTGTGAGGGTATTCGCCCTGAGAGACGATCGTCCCCCTCCCTCTCATTCTCATGTACTTAACGCTGACAGTTCCTATATCAATGCCGAGAATATCCATTCTATTGTCCTAAAATATAACCTCCTTGTTGTGTTGTATGACGCTTACCCCTCGCATCAAAACCATAATATTTATCTTATCAGCTTAAGGAATATTAGCATAACTTCTGAAATTTGTTAACTCAATAGTCCTTGTGGCTGTTTCATATGTTCCTACAGACCGAACCACATTATTGGTGATATTATACGTTATCGTAAAACTACCTCCGCCAAAGGATACGGTTTTCGGAAAATGAGTATTTGGAAAATCATTATCATCTTTATTATCATATGCATATCGTATTGCAAACTCTATGCCGGCGTGAGCAATGGTATGGGCCTGGTAGGTTTGGGCTTGCGGGACAAGGGTTTTCTGTTTGGCGCCCATAAAAGATACGATCCCAACACCCAGAAGGCTTGTCAACGTTATGGCAACAATCAAAACTACTAAAGAAATACCTTTTTCAGTTAACCACATCTCGGTAGTCCCTGTTAAAGCATCTGTTCGTGTAATCCTGGGAAGAGCAGGACGCTGCCGAAGGGCCGCTGGCACAATAATTTCTGGGAGTTATTGTCGTCTCTATGGTAAAAATCTGGCCTTCCTTAGTTAGCCCAAGAGTGATAGAAAAGGAATCATCCTGGCAGTTAGGTAGGCTTGATGCCCCGCACGGTTCACCATTGGTGTTGTGTTGAATGGTGAAAGTCGATATATTGTTACTGACAAGCTTGTTGGTCGGAGAAGAGTTTGGATTAAAGAGGCATACAAGGCCAGATACAGCATCAGAACATCTGAAAAGAGAAGGGCCGGATTGGTAATAGCGAACAAAGGTATTGGTATCGGCAGGTGTTTGATGCGCCTTCGTGAAAGAGATCCCTCCTGTAACGTTCAAGTTATTTGATGCATCACGCAATTCCCGAGTGATTCGCTCAAGAGCGTAGGACGCCTCCTGGTACAATTGTCTTTGAATTCTCATAAGGCGATACGTCTGTATACTATTATAGATAAACGAAAAGGTAAAAACGCTCACCATACTGCTAATGACGATCACGATAATCAACTCTATGAGTGTAAAACCTTTTCTCATGCTATGGGTATGCCCCTGGTCTTGCTGTAACAATAGAGTTAACAACATATTCAAAGCCTTTAGGTTCCCTGACATACACGGTAATGACTTTATAGGAAGTGCTTTCCTGCCAGCGCAGAGCACCATCGTTTGCAGTTGCTGATCGCGTTTGCGGCCAGGATGGCTCCGTGGAAGCGGACCGCATTTGCTCTGTGAGCCATGTAATGCTTCCATCATTCAATGAATCTCCAGGATTCTCCAACCACGGACTCGGCTCAACGTTGCCCGTGGTGAGAGTGTTTGTATCTTCAATCCATGTGACGCTCCCGTCAGTCAGAAATCCTGTTAAAGGCCAAGGATCTGGCTCGACTGCCCCGGAAGTGCCGGCTCCTGTGCACCGATAGGAATGGCCGTTAGATACTGTCGGTACCGCATAATCTCCCAACACATAGGGGCGACTTGCCTGCCAAGGGGGAAAACTACTCAGTAAACGTGTAGTAGCGCGATAAGAGCGGTTATTTGGAATTGTTGGTGAAACAAAGCCATTCACAGCATAAGAAGTGTTTGCCCTCCACCTGTCTCGCGGCACACACCGGTAGAAGTGTGTTGTAGGGAGGGCTGTAGTTGGTGTTATGTAATCTCCAACCCTGTAAACCGTAGCGGCCTTCCATGTCTCAGGTATTGCAAGGGTCGGAGACCCATGAGTTGCGCGCCCATGATATGCAATGAGCTGAATAGTCCAACGCCACTGGTAACCTGTGTATCCTGGAACGGCGATGTAGCTCGCCTGCTCTCCTTGAAGGTTCAGATAAGTGTCCTTGGTTATGTCTTCAAGCTTTCTCTCGGCAAGAAACCTTGCAACCATAACCCTTTCTGGGGTCAATGAGGCTCGTGTTACGGCCATAAAAGCAATATAGGCCATGGGGATGAATATGCCTGCCACAACAATGAATACGATCAGTTCAAGAAGTGTAAAGCCGCTTCCTTGAGTGCCCCTTGCCATTTACTCCACTTTCCCCGTAATGGCATAAATGGTTAATGTTCGAGACCCCGTAAGCGCAATTGTTCTGTCGCTATTTCCAAACGTCGGCTCTCCGAGGGTGTTGAATGTTAGAAGATTGCTTGGCAATGTAGTGCCGGTCACTACAACGCCATCAGGAAGCCTCTTTTGTTCACCGGGTATGCTGTAAATTCCTGAACCAACAGAGAAAGCAATGCTTTGTGGGGCTCCTGCAGCCATTGCCCTTGCTTGGGTATACTGGATATCTGCAATAAGCACGTCTGTTGCCACAGTGGCCCCAGTCTCTTGTGAAAGATTAAATCGATACATCAGAACGGAGGCGAGGACACCGATGACCAGAATAACAATGATCGCCTCAATTGCGGTAAAGCCACCATTAACATGCCATTTTTTTGACATGAACACTTTCATCGCCGAAAAAGGTTATACCTCAAAACGGTAAATATAGCCTTAATGCCATCCTTCCACGTAATCTTTTTTCCCTCCTGATAACTCCTGCCCGAGTATGAAATAGGAACCTCGTAAATCCGAAAATCTTTTTTCGCTACCTTGGAAGTAATTTCCGGTTCAAACCCAAACCTATTCGATTCTATGCGGATATCCCTGAAGACGTCTCTGCGGAAAGCTTTGTAGCCGGTCTCCATGTCTGTAAGGTTAAGATCGGTAAGCATGTTTGATAAGAGTGTTATGAGAGAATTTCCAACAGAGTGCCAGAAAAAAAGGACTCTATGAGGTCCACCCAAAAACCGTGATCCATAAACGACATCCGCCTTCCCACCAATGATAGGTTCCAAGAGTACCTGATAGTCTTTGGGGTCATACTCAAGGTCTGCGTCTTGTACGATAACTACATCCCCGGTTGCAACTGCAAGACCGCTCCGGAAGGCTGCACCTTTGCCCATGTTCTCTTTGTGAAGAATAATTTTGATATCCTTCGCGTTCATATCATTCAGATACTCACGGGTGCCATCGGTAGAGCCATCATCGACAATTATAATTTCCTTATCATAGGGTGTTTCCTCAACTCTCCTGATGACTTCGGGCAGAAAAGCGACCTCGTTGAATGCAGGTATAATTATTGAGACGAGCATCGATTGCATTTTATAAGAATACTGTAGCTATATCAATAATTTATTGTAAAAAAAACCCATTAGTGTCATATTACCTTCATGGAAATACCCTATGTAAAATATTTTGAACTCAGCGAGAGGCCTTTCGGGCTGACGCCAGATCCCCATTTTTATTTTGAAACGGAGACACACAGGGAGGCCTTGTCTCATCTTGTTTTTCTTCTTGGACAAAAGGAAGGTTTTGCCCTCATATATGGCGATGTAGGTCTGGGGAAAACAACGCTTTCAAGGATATTTTTATCCTCTCTTGATGGCAATGTTTACAATACTGCTCTCATCCTCAACCCTATAATGGATGGAGACGAGTTCCTTAGTTTGGTATTAAAAGAGCTTGGCTTAAAGGCTGATGGTGGGACGAAAAAAGAGCTTTATGATGAATTCGAGCATTTCCTCTTAGACGGACATAGGAAGGGGAAAGAAACTGTAGTTGTCATAGATGAAGCGCAGCTTCTCTCGAATGAACTCCTTGAGTTTATTCGCGTTCTCTCAAACATGGAAACAGAAAAAGAGAAGATACTTCGCATCATCCTCTTTGCCCAGCCAGAGTTAGTTGAGAGACTGAAGGAGCCTTCCATGAGGCACCTCGCCCAGCGCATCACTGTCACTTACAAACTCAAGCCATTCACAGAAAAGGACGTTAGACACTACATTGCATACCGGCTCATCAAGGCAGATTCCAAGGGGGTTCCGAGCTTCAAGAAAGCCGCTGCAAGGATGATTTTCGAGGCATCCCACGGTTATCCACGGCTCGTAAACATCCTATGCGATCGATGTATGCTCTCTCTTTATGCAAAATCAAAGAATGTTGTGAACAAACAGATTGTGGTAGATATTTTGAAAGAGGAGAATATTTCTCTTGCCTCGGTAAACACTGGTTATTCGTTGGTTCAGCGTTACTGGGTTGTTATGCTCTCTCTTGTTGGAATCATCCTGATTCTTCTTGCTCTCTATGTTGTCCGTGTTCTGGGGCTTAGATGAAATACTGGACTATAGGCAATAGGCTCGAGGCGATGGGAATAAGGGACAAACAATACTTGTCAAAGTCTACGCGCTGTCCCTCTCGTGCATCGCTTTACTACCCTCAATCCGAAATAATTATCCCGAACCCCTTTTTTTGACACCCTGCATATAACTTAAAACCGGTTTTTAGTTAGGCGAAGAAAAATGTCCACAGGAGAATAAGTGTAAAGAGAAGTCCGAGCCAAAGACTTGCATGGCCGAACATGGATGAGATGAGTTTCAAGGTTATGGAAGGATGCTTTACCTTGAGATCGTCCAATTTTCCCTCTTTCACAAGCTTTTCATACTCAGGAGTTCTGAATCTCCAGAGCTCTTCAAGGTTGTAGCTGCCGGTAAAGATTATAGTATCCATGGGGAATTTCGACGGGATCAAATGGGTATTGAAAAAATGGACGGTAAATATGAAGAGGGCGGCGAGGAGGGCCTCTTCAGAATGGACAATGCTCGCTATATTGAGAACCCAGCCAGGGTACACATGAGACGCAAGTTCCGGGGCCCATAAGGTCACGCCTGAACCCCCAATGGCAATCATACCCCAGAAAACTGCAAGAAAATCGAACTTTTCCCAATAGGTCCATCGACCAAAAACAGGCGGCTTCCCTTTGCCAAAAAACCATTTGACCATAGCCTTGAATTGACGCCAATCCTGTGCATTGGGCATCAACGAATCAGGTCCAAAAATTCTCGCAAAGAATCCACGCCATCCTTCCTTGCGGAAGCCTGTGGGAAAAGCAAAGCGAAAACATCTCCAAAGGGTATAGAGAAATAATCCGATGAGGATTAGTGCAGCGATTCTGTGGTAAAAACCTGCATTGTGAGCACCGCCTAAGGCTCTTATAATAGCACCGGCCCATGGTGTACTGTGATACTTAAGGGGAAATCCGGTTATTACAAGGCCAAAAAAGGAAATAATGAGAAGAACATGCATTATTCGGTCTGTTACCGAAAAACGCCTGATTCTCTGAATACCTTCCTTGTGGGTAAAAGGGCTTTCCAGTTTTATGCCAAGCTCTTCCATTCTGTGTTTGTCCCAATACACCTTTCTCCACCAGAGAAGCATGTGTGTCCAGAAGAAAACAAAGGTGACGAGGAGAAGCCCTGCCATCAAAAGAAAACTCACATACAGCTGGGGATACCTCTCCTTATCTCTGTAGTCGGGATGTGCCTTATATTCAGCAAATCTGGGATGAATGCCTGGATGGCATTTCCCGCAGTTCTGTGTAAGGTTTCTGGGGTGAATGGCGGATGCCGGGTTCGACTTGGGAAGTATATTGTGGGTAGTGTGGCAATCCGCGCACCCGGCAACACTTGTGGGGTATCCTAGATCCTGTACCTTGCCATGATAAGTCTCTTCGTAGTATTTGACGGCATTCGGAGAAATGTTATTTCGTTCCATCATCTCCTTGTTGGAGTGACAGGCCTTGCAGGTCTTGTTATAAAATTCCCTTGCCTCCAATAGATTCGTCTCGCTCGATGTATGGTATGCTTTTGTGTCGTGCAAGCCATGGCAGTCGCTGCAGGTAGCCGAATCCTTATTGCCTTTCATGACAGCGGCGCCGTGACCGGAGGCTACATACTCATCATTTGTGTGGCATTTCGTGCAGTTTTTCGTGACAGCGATCTTAAAATTCTCTTTTTCCGGTTTGAGTGTATGAATATCATAATGACAATCATGACACTTGAAGTCTTCATATAAGGAGTGAAAACTACTCCTATATTGTTTTTCGATTTCACTGTGGCATGTCCCGCAGGAAATCATGCCAGGTTTTTCTTTTAAGATTACATGCTTATCCAGACTTTCAAAACTCGTATGACAGCTCGTGCATCCGGTATTGCCGTGCACCGAGTTTTTGAATCCTGTTTTGAATCTTTCACTGTCGTGGCAGTCTGAGCACTGTACCTTCAAGGTGGCAGCACACGCATCCCCTGAAAAAAACAAGAATACCAGGAAAAGAAAAAAGGCTGCAGCCCAGTGTTTCTTTGTCATGTATTATCCTTTATTCTTTTTCTGATGGACCATAGTTTCCATCCCCCCAAATAGCCTCATTACATCCTTGACCCCGTTGTTTATAAGGTAGCAGCAGGCCAGAAAGGATCTTTTCCCGTTCTCATCAATGACAATAACGGACACATTTTTTGGAATTTCACTTAGTTTTTTGTGAAGCATATAAAAAGGGATATTTTTTGCACCACCAATGTGATTTGCTTTGTATGCATCTTCTGAGCGAATGTCCAGAATGAAAAGATCTTTCTTTTCTTTTATAAAGACATCCAGTTTTGTTGATTTAATAGAAACCACAGGCGCTCTTTTTATCCGCTGTAGCGTTTCCACTTCATAGCCTGCTCTTTTCCATGCTACCAAGCCGTCTTCAAGGACGTATATGTTTTCATAGCCAAGCAGTTTTGCCTTTTCATAAGCTAAGCCTGCCCTAGGACATCTGTCAGATTCACAGTAAAAGACAATCGACTGTTTTTTATCAGGTATTGACACAGAAAGCTTCTTGTCGAGCTCCTCAAGGGCTATACATTGAGATCCAGGGATTCTATGGTCCATGCATTCAAGGTGGCTCATTATATCAATGACGGCAGCATTCTTTTCCTTCATCAAGGGAAGAACCATAGCCGGATCTATATTTTTTTGACCTTTTTCTTGGGTTGGCGTTGCATTGCATGAAAAGAGAAAAGGCAGGATGGATAGCATGACAATAGCCGCTGCCTTTATAACTTGTTTTCGATGGAATATTGATATCATTAAATCCATTTTGAATCCAGCTCGTGCTGACTCAGTTAATATTCAAAGGGAGCAATTTAAAAATCAGGCTCTCATTTGCTTTTGAACCATTCTTCATGAGCGTATCCTTTGAAAGAAAACCTTTTCTTTTTACGTGACACGTATCGCATGAGCGCGTTCTCTCGGTGCTTTTTTGTATATTGTGAACTGAGGTGGGCCTGTAATCTGGCACATCATCGAAGCTTTCCATCTTTATTCCTGCACTCAGAAAGGTGTCACGGGCAACAGGTATTGCCCGAAGAGTAGTGAGGGTCTTTTTGTCACCGGGGTTAATGCCAAGAATGAAACCTAATTTTGAGGTTGCACCTTTTCCTATATGGCAGTTGTAGCAATTGTTATATTCGCCCTGAGAATGACACCCATAGCAACTCACGCTTCCCTCGTGCCTGGCGTGGGCTAACTTCGCTGTGACTTTTGCCTCTCTGCCCAGCTTGTGGCAATCTAAACACTTTGGCTTATTCTGAACCATTTTTTCGCTTTTTCCGGCACCATCAGGACCGCCATGGATGTGGCTTTTCTTGTGGCAATCAACACATGCCATTCCCCTCTGAAAATGCACATCGGGAGTCGTGTTATGTTTGCCGGTATATTCAGGGTAGACCCTCCCGCCGTGGCAAACAGCACAGGTCTTTCCTTCATCTTTTTTGACAAAGCTGTGTCCGCGCATCAGACCAGTGCTGATTCCTCCATTTGAGGGAGAACTGACATGGCAATCGCCGCACGATGCGTGACAACTCTTGCAGGACTGTCCAAATACCTTTTCGATAAAAATTTTCTCCTCTTCTTTTGATAATCTTTTTGAGACTTTGTTTAACATGCTTTGCACTGTATAGTGAGGTGCACTCTGATAAGCCTTGGTAATATCGCCGTGGCAGTCACTGCAAATCTTTAGGTCAGCAGATGGTTTTTTGATGATGCCTACGTGCGCTTTTTCCTGGTCAATTGATTTCTTGTCGCCTTTATGACAGGAACTGCACCCATTTATAAAATGGGGATCTTTATCAAGCAAGGTTTTATCTATGAGGTACCGCTTGTGATATGCTTTCGGTGTTATCGCAACAGGATGGCCTGCAGGCCCGATCCCTGTTTGAGGTTTTATTTTGGGTATCGCAACAAGGGATTCAAGAATAGATTCGTCTGTGTGACATTGTATGCAGCTCTCATTACTTGTTGCAGCACTACAAGTCAGGAAAAGAAAAAAAATCGCAAAGAGAGTTGCGAATTTCATCAGGCTCAATGATTGAATAACAGATACCGTGATTCATGTCAAGGCTGGATTTGTAAAATTAGAGTAGATAGCTAGCATATGGAGAAAACCACAATATAGTCTAAAGCCTCTACCGTTTCCTATTTCAAGGACACACCCTCAACTTCTTTGAAAGGCCCTGATGCCTGGTTATCCTGGGCGCCCCATTGGGGCAGCAGGTAAGGATTAGCTCGGGCCACTAACAATTCACAATCAGGTCGTTGATTGTTCAAGGCCAAGACGTATGAGTAATTGTCGCGAAAATTCCATGCCATTAGCCTTGTAAGGCTCCGGAACCCAGGGCATTTCTCCCAATGTTTCCAGCATGGAAGGCAAACGGTCATAAGGAATAGATATGAACTGCCGACCTTCCGGAAAGAGCTTTCGTCGCTTCATTCCAAATCCAAGGCCGGTAGAGATAAAATTTATTTCACCATTCAGGTAAGGGTAGACAAAAAGCCACGCACATCCAATGGCAGCTGAATAACGACTCGACCACATCTGACCGTTTTTGTAGCTCATGGCCCTGAGTATAATCTCTGCTTGATTGATATTTGCGAGGATAACAAGAATGTCGGGGTCAAAGGGGAGCTTATCTAAAGGTGAAAAGGCAGCATAGTTGACGACGTGTCGCTCTATGTGCGGAATATAGTGATAGAGTCTGCTTGCCGCGCGATTGTCGCGAAAAACGCCCAGCCCGGCACCGAATTCACCGCTGACAAAGGGGCCTTCTATGTCTGATTGTCCTAATACATATGGTCCCGCACAGCAGGTATGGTCGCTGGCTTCGCTATAGAAAGCATCTCCTTTTTGCGCTTTCACGAGCATTTCGCAAAGGGTCATCTTTTGGTCGATGTGTTTAATATTCTCTGGCAATCTGACAAAATATTTGACTCCAACCGGTTGAATCTCGAACTTAAAATCGTTCAGTATTGCATAGTCTTCTTTTTTGAGTGTCATTTAAATCTCCTTTGATGCTCAATATGTCACAAAACCAGGAAGAAAAGTGGCTATTTTGGGGAAAATAATGAGAATAATCGTTACAACAATAAGTGCATATAAGAAAGGGAATATCCCCTTGAATATCTTTTCAAGAGGAACATCGGGAGCTATGCCCTTGATGACATAGACGTTGATCCCTACCGGGGGTGTTATTGCGCCCATCTCCACGATAAGGGTAATGATAACGCCAAACCAGATAGGGTCATACCCAAGGGCAATGACCGTGGGAAAGAGAATCGGCACGGTGAGCATAATCAAGGCCAAACCGTCCATGAAACATCCGCCGATGATGTGAATTATTACGATTAAGATCATGATCAACGCAGGCGGAAGTGGCAGGTGCCCAATCCAGCTTGACATCATGAAAGGGATTTGCGTAACTGCCATAAAACGGCCGAAGAGGGTAGCGCCAAAAATGACAAACATGACCATGCAGGTAATCAAGAGAGTGTCTTCCGCCGCCTCTACGAGGTTTCGCCAGGTAAGATTTCTCCGTACAAGACCGAAAAGAGCAACTGCCCCTGCACCCGCTCCTCCTGCCTGAGTGGCGCTGAACCAGCCTGTCATAAGCCCACCGAGGACTATTGCAAAGATAATTAGCACTTCAATAAGCGCAGGAAACATTTTTATCTTTTCCTGAAACGTCGTAGCCGGTCCGGGAGGACCAAGCATGGGATTACGTGAGCAAATGACAAAAATGGTGACGATAAATGCAAAGGCAAGGAGCAAACCGGGCAAAATCCCGGCAACAAAAAGTTTCCCGATGGATTGCTCGGTAATAATCCCGTATATGATGAGCAGGGCGCTCGGAGGAATAAGGATGCCGAGGGTCCCCGCCGAGGCAACACATCCTGTCGCAAGAGAATCATCGTAGTTATACCGTTTCATCTGGGGCAAGGCAACGGTTCCCATTGCTGCCGCCGTGGCGTTCGTTGATCCGCATATTGCCGAAAATGCCGCGCTCCCCAGTATGGAAGCTATTGTCAACCCTCCCCGCATGTTGCCGAGAACCACGTAACTTGCGTCGAATATCCTCTTGCTCATGCCTATCCTGAAGGCTATGCAACCCATAAGAACAAACATAGGAACAACGGTAAGATTGAACGAAGAAAAGACCTGGAACATGTCTATGGCGATCATGTCCATGCCCGCACTCAATGAGGTGAGGTAGCTGAACCCCACAAAACCCATGAACCCCATGGCAAAGGCCACGGGCACCCTCGAGAGAAAAAGAAGAATGAGTACAATTATCCCGAATGCGCCTATCGTTGAAGGGCTCATAAGCTACCTGACATCCTTCGTATCATAGTATGTTTGGTAGGCATAGATCAACACTGCAGGGATACAAGCAATGGCAATACCATATGCGAAAGGGGCCATGGGGATATGTTGTGTTAAAGAACTTTCCCCCGTCTTTTGAAGGCTGTAGGCATAAACAAAAGCCCTCCATACGATGAGAAGAAAAAAAGCGAGAGACAGGAAGCTGCTGAACATATTAAAAGACTTCCGCGCCCCTCGCGGCAATTTTTTAACAATAAATTCCACTTCTATATGGCGTCCTGCGAGTATAGTCCGCGAAACACTAAAGGAAGCCACCACGAGGGCAAGGAATGAAGCAACATCCACAGTGGCGGTAATGGGCTGGTTGAGGATCTTCGATGAAAGAATGTCCAGAACCATAATAGCGAACATCACAAGGAGCGCTCCCACGGCAATCCAGTTGAACCACGTGGAGACTCTCTCAAGTCCCTTTTTGCCCTGCAAAGACGGACCGGGTTGCGATGCATTACTGCTGGATTCCTTCACTGTCATACGCGTGGCCCTTACTATTTTTTGAGAAGATTCGTCTCTACCCATTTAACAGCCTGCTCTTCAGTTGGCTGCTTCGGGATGTAATATGCAACCCTTTCCTGGAAATATTTCACGAATTCCTTCATGGGAAGCCCCATGGCCTGTTTGTCGGCGATATACTTTTCAAGAACAGCGGTGGCTCCTTTTTGCCATTGTGGTTTTTGATCCGCAGGTATCACTATAATTTCTCTACCTTTCCCGAGACTCTTGAAGTAGTCCATGCCCGTTTTGTCATAATACATCCAGACAAATGAATGTTTTTCCGGCCATTCTTTACTGACTTCGGTAAAGACTTTTTTAACGTCTTCAGGAAGAGCATCCCACTTCTTTTTGTTCATGACCACGCACTGATTGCTCGAGGTAGAAACAGGAGGGATGGTCAAATATTTTACAGGTTCAGCAAGCTTAAAGCCGCTCAGCGTTTCCGGAACAGCGAAAGCGCCATCGATTACACCCTTGGCAAGGGATTCATAAGCTTCGGACATGGGCATTGCCCTCGGCACTGCACCCCATGCCTTGAGGAGTTCAACGTATCCGCCGCTGCTCCTCAATTTTTGGCCCTTGAGGTCTTCCAGCTTTCTTACAGGCACATTCTTTGTGGTGATCAAATTGCGCCCTGGGCCATGAAGATATAAGACATGGACATCATCATATTCTTTGAAGTGAAACTTTTGAAAGAGGTCTGTAAAAACCTTCATGGAAACCCAGGCACTGGGAATATCGCTCGGCATCTCCATAATTTCGCTTAAATGAAAACGTCCTGCCACCCAAACAGGAGGTACGTTTCCGATATCTGCTATTCCTTTGACAACGGAATCGTAGATCTTATCGGGAGCGGTCAGTGTACCCACAGGATAGACAGTGATCTCCACCTGCCCATTTGTTCTTTTCTTGATTTCATCGGCAAGCTTCTGGTGCAAAACAGTATGGAGATGGGTCTGAGGAAACATGGTGGTCAGGCGTAACTGGATTTTATCTGCCGCGTATCCTTTAGGAATAAATAAACTTAGCAATAAAAAAATGCCGACAATAAAGCCTGCAAAACACTTCAGAACTCTCCTTGATTCCATAGAAAACCTCCTAAATTAGTTTTTTAATGATCCTGCGCTACAATTAAAAACCCTCTCAATTTCAGTGGAACCATAACATCTAATAATTTCTTGTGTTCTTGTGAAAACTCCTTTGCGTACAAAAGCATGGCCGTCTAGTAAGAAGTTTTATAATAAAAGTCCGGGCAGGCCGATTAACCGTCCTCGCGCCTCATCAAGATGCATGCGCATCATTTTTTTGAACCCCCCTATATCTTTAGTTTCAATGAATTCAATTATTTTTTTATGGTGAGAAAGTGAGCTACGGGCGGCGTCAGGTACGCTGAGCGCGAGCGCCCTGAACCATTGAAATTTGTCAACAAGGCCCGATATAGTGTCGTAGAGAATTTCTGATTTTGCCGCCCTATAGAGCAACACATGGAACTCTGATTCGCTTCGGACGATTGCTTGTATATCACGACCTTCGCTGAGGAGTCGCTCACCTTTGGCTACATTTACCTTGAGATCTGTGATTTCCTCCTCTGTTATCTTTTCTACAACAAGGGGAATTACAAACTCCTCTATGGCATGCCTCAAGGCATAATATTCGTCAATATCCTTCGTGTTGAACCTTCTGACGATAAATCCAAGGCTGTCGCTGCAAGTCACCAGTTTCTCATGTTCAAGCATAAGGAGGGCTTCCCTCACCGGCGTTCTGCTGACATTTAGCGACTCTGCCAATACGTTTTCAAAGATTTTTTCGCCCGGTTTGAAATCAAGATAAATGATTTTCTCTTTGATCGCCTTGTAGGCCTTAAAACGAAGTGCGTTTGATTCTTTCTTACCTTTATTGAGCATTCAATGTAACCATATATAATAAAGTATATTTAGTATTATATTTGGGAGTACAAGATGTCAAGCTCTTTTATTCGATATTTGATTGCGTATCAATGGGTAATTGCTCGATCTATTTAATCTCAATAAATTCATTCAATTATGATTATTTTTCTTGGGTGAAATCTTACCTGCTTACAAGAGAGTTATACAAGAATTAATGGTCGGAAAGGCTATTTAAGCTCTTTTAGATTGAAGACCAATACGCTTGACAGGGCGACATATATGCCAAGGACTATAACACCAAACCTGAAACTGTACAGGTCCCCCGCAAAACCGAGGATGAAACCGTAAAGAAAGAGCAACCAATCATGGATGAGTGAACGTGACGAAGAAACATGTCAGGCTTAGGATCGTCAGTGAAAAGATTCAACTCATAAGGGATGGCTGACAACGAACTCATCCTCCAAAAGGGGCAAAATTAATTTAAATATTGCCAAATATGCTTTGATATTATACAGTATGCCTTGGAGGTTGGAGAGATAAAGATGCAACTTGGTGAATTAAAGTGATTCATCCTTTAACTTCCGCCTGCCACGGAATCATCAATTGTGGAAGGGGGGATAGGGGAACAAGTATAGCTTAACGTCATCGCAAAAAAACATGGTGATTGTGAGTTATCCAGATTTCATGAAGGATTGTTGATTGATGGAAATCAAGCTTGAGCCGAGCCTTTCTCATTGTATTGAGACTGTTGCTAAAAGAGAGTATGAACGGGTACTCAGCTTTCTCCTTAGGGGGAAGCAAGAAGATGCTCAGTTGGCAGAAGAGTTGGAACTGCTGAGGATGTTTTTGGAATCGGCTGACTTTAGCCAACTACGGAGCCGATACGAAGAGTTTCTGCTCGCTGATAGGCGCATCGCAGTCACATTGAGGTCTACCAATGTTCTACCAAAATATGAGATTGAGATCAATGAAGTATGAATGAGGGCTAGGGCACTTTGAGTTTTTGTATCTAAGGGTTACTGATCGGGAGAAAATTGCCATACCATGATGCTTCGCTCAATGATTTCAACGTGACTTCAGCCGCGAGTTTTAACCAGCCATACTGCTTTTACCAGGCTTTCATATGGTGTGGTATGCTACACTCCTTATTGTTATTCTGCAAAGGATATACCTGCATTCGTCCCTTCCCAAAATCGCTTTGAATTGTGTTCCCTGGCCAACTCCCGCAGGAATTCGAATGCGATATCCTCGCCGTCTCTGATCCACGGTAATTGCAACAAATCTCTCGGTTCCATGTTGAGCCTGCTCAGGGGTGAGAAAAATTTCGTAGATTTGGCCAATTTGTACGTCATTGAAGGTAGTGTTCTGGCCAAAACCACATTGTTTTCGGCCACAGCCATTGCCTCTCCCGACAAACCAGTATCCACCAGCCATGCTTTTATCAAAACGCCCGTGGATATCGGACATCATGGTGCGAGGATCATACAGACGGTCGTAATCTTTGCGCTTCTGCGAATCCCCCAAGATAGAATAGGCTTCATTTATCTGTTTGAACTTCTCTTCAGAGGCAGGGTCTCCCGGATGATGATCAGGATGGTACTCGAGAGCTAATCTTCTGTATGCATGCCGTATTTCAGAAGCTGAAGCGTTGTTCGTCACATTGAGGATATAATAGTAGTCTCTCCGGATCATCAGACAAAAAACTCACTGGGCCGAAAACAAATCTATACAGGAGGCCTTTCGTATCCAATACAATACATTCTTAGCGTGAAAAAAGCAATCAGAAAGGCTATGGGGAAGCTCTATTGCTGCTATCTTTCCCGTGATCCCGCTTAAAATATGCCCGCATTGACGCCTTCAGCGATTGTCATGCCAAGATCAAAACATTTCGCAACCATTTCTTCTGTAACAGGCCCCTTGCATATAATCGGATGCTGAACCTTTTTAAAACGATAACCTTTGCATATGCGCTCAATATGGGAAAGAGCAAAGCTGCCGTCATTGCCAGCGCTTATGACAACACAGTGAGGTTTTTTCCATATTCTTGGATCGTCTTTCAACTCCTCGTAAGTCCTGTCAAAGAAATCTTTTACTGCCCCCGCCATATATCCGAAATACTCAGGGGAACAGATTACGATTGCGTCGCAATCTTTTATATCCTGGGCTGTTGCATTGGAGGCATGTTTAAAATTTGCATGGGCATTTTCTGTTTCAGCAACTCCTTGCGCAACAGACCTGGCAAGCATTTCCGTATTCCCCGACTGAGAGTGATAAACAATAAGAACCTTAGCCATAGTGAAACTGTTATAGAGTATAATTTAAGTCTATATCCCGCAGCCCCTCGCCACTATTTCAGAAATATCCATCACCGCTAGTTTATCGCCAAGCTCTTCCGACTTAACGGCATCATTTAGCATTACAAGACATTTCGGGCAGGCCACGGCAAGGATGTTTGCTCCAGCTTCGTGAGCTTCCCTTACTCTTCTTCGCGCGGGGCTGTTCTCGCTGCCACCCAAAAGGTCTATCTGGAAATTGCCCCCACCACCTCCGCAGCATAATGCGCCATCCCTGTTTTTGTCCATCTCGATAAGTTCTACTTCCTTGACAGCCCTCAATATAGCCCGGGGAGCTTCATACTCTTCATTCCATCGCCCCAGGAAGCAGGGATCGTGGAAGGCAACCTTGGCATTAAAACTCATTAGATTATTTATTTTCCTTTCTTCTATAAGGCCCTGGAGTATCTGCGTATAATGAAAAACCTCGAAAGAGCCTCCGTATTGATTATAGGAGTTTTTTATAACATTGTATGCATGGGGAGAGAAGGTTACGATTTTCTGAATACCTATTCCCTTGAATTGCTTTATGTTATTTTCGGCCAACATTTCGAACAAACCTGACTCTCCCAGCTTGTGCACTTCGTTGCCGTCGCAGTTTTCCTCAGTGCCAAGTATGCCAAAGGAAACCCCTGCTCTTATCATCACCGTAGCTAGTGTCCTTGCTGCCTGTTGAGCCCTGGCGTCATACGACCCCGTGCACCCCACATAATAGAGATATTCCTGTCCATGGTAGCGTTCAACCCCGGTTCCATCAACCCACTGGCCGCGCTTATCCTTGGATTCACCGTAAGGATTCCCGTATAATTCGATGTTTTCAAGAAAGCGTTTGACAGCAGGAGGCACCTTGCCTGCCTCTACCATCTCGCCCCGTGCGGCCACGATCATGTTCACGATGTCCACGTTAAAGCGAAGTGGGCATTTGACAACACAATTTTTACATGTGGTGCAGGAGTAAAGGATTTCTGCAAGGTGTTCTGTCCAGTCAATCTGGTCGTTGAGCCATGCCCTGGTAAGCCACAACCTCCCTCCGCACGAGTAACTTTCCATACGAAAACGGGCATAAGGGGGACAATTATTTACATCCTCCCAATGAACCGGAAATTTACAATAACCACATCTGAAACACCTGTGTATGAGGTCTGCGTATTTGAAATCAGCAAATGGCATCAGGCCACCTCCCAATTCCCTGGATTCATGATCCCATTTGGGTCCAGAAGTTTCTTGATCTTTCTCATCAGCTCCCGTGCACCTGGATCAAGCCTGTCCAGGAGAAGTTTTTGTCCATAGGTGCCTGGTTTCCATATGACTCCCCCCAGTTCCAGAACAAGGTCGTCTGTTTCATGGAGGGCTTCTCGTGCCTGTTTGATGCTCTCCGGGTCTGCCCTGTTGAAGGCATAGGTCCAGGCAAACATCATGCAGTGACCCGCTCCAACGCATCTCCCGGTAACCGTATAGGGAATGCCGTGCCTCTCTGAGATCTCGCGGCCCTTCCGGTAACATTCCGGATATCTGTCTATGGGCATAATGCTGCCCACATACTCGAATCCCCCGCCCTTTTTATAGTCAGATGTTTTAGAGAATTGGGGTCGCTCCAGGGTCCTTGAAAAACCTACGTACCCTCCATCTCCTCGACTTATATATTCACCGAGGGTGTCATCCCAGATAATTTCCTGTTTGAATTCAAGTTCTTTTTCAGAATCTGCTGAAATATTGACCGTGATTTGCTGGAGTTCGCTTGCAAACGGTGGAATCGCCGAGCTGTAAGCTACAATGTCCTCGGCCATTTGCGTATGGGTAAGCTTGAATATGACTTCAGGAACAAGGTCCTCATGTTCGAGTACAAAGGTACCGATCCCTCGTATGCGTTTGGCTGGAAAAAGCCTTATTGATACCTTGGTTATGATGCCTGTCGTGCCGCTCCACCCGAGAAAGAGACCTATATCAGGCAGCGGGTGATTCGTGAACCATCCGGCGCCAATGGCAATCGATCCGAAACAGCAGAGTTCTCCTGTGGGAAGAACAACCTCAAGGCCATTCACCAGATCGGAGTTGAAGCCATAAGGCTGAGCAAGGTCTCCCTGGCCGTGGATGGCCACGTTTCCTGCAATGGTGGCTGCAGGGGGCGCTCCCGGCTCGGAGTGAGTGAGGTGGGGATGATGTTTTTCCAGGTATGATGTAAGCTGACCCTGCGAAACACCACACTCAAGAACTGCATAACGGGCTTTTTCGTTTACCTCGATAATGGTGTCCATGCGTTTTAGGTCAAGGAGTATTCCGCCCTTCAGGGGAACAGCAAGCCCGGCAAGAGACAGACCTCCTCCCAGGGGCACAACCGGGATGCTCTCCTTGTTTGCGAGACGTACAATTTCCTGAATGTGCTTTGTTGTCCTCGGTGAAACTACATAATGCGGCCGACACGGTTCCGCCGTTCCCAGATCGAAGGAATATATATAAAGCTCCTCCGGCTGATTGGAGACGTATTCTTCGCCTGCTATATCAACCAGTGCCTGATAAATAGGGTCCATTCAATCACCTCCATCCCATTGGCTTCTCGCCAATTGCAAGTCTGCAAAGATCGCTCATGTGCATGGGCTTGATGCCTTCGTTGGCAACAAGAGGACCAAGGGTTTGGAAACAGGCAGGGCAGTTGAAAATGCATACCTGTGCTCCTGCCTTCTTCATGTCTTTAACATTCTTCTTCTGGATTTCCGCTGCTCGTCTCCGGCTTCCCTCTCTTCTCTGGCCCTGAATAGCACCAGCGCAGCACAGGGCGTTCTCATCAACGTATTCCCTCTCAACGCACACAGCACCGGCAAGTTCAAAAATATCCCGGACAAAATGATGCTTGTCCGGCGACAGACGAGAAGAACAAGGCCGCTGATAAGCGATTTTTACATTTACCGGTCGAATCGTGTCTTTTAGTTCGGTGAGCCGGCGATACAAAAACTCATAGAAATGGATCGGCTTAAAGGGAACTTCAATTCCCACGGATGGACAGTAAGACGTATATGTTCCGTAACACTCGTCATGGAAACAAATCACCTCTGTAGGCTTGTGCCTGCTGATGGTATCGATAATCCCGGGCAACCTTTCCTTGATTACTGAACTCCTGGCATAGTGGAGATACATGAGCTGGCAGAAATAATGAAACATCTTCCGCCCATCAGTTGATATCACGGTGAGGCCTTCGAAAAGTCTGCCCTGAATCAAACCCATGAGTTCAGAAAAGGCAGCCATGTTTAACACCGGTCCATGAACCTCTTCAATCTCAGGCTTGCCCCGGAAGGGCACGCCAAGATTTACAGCTCTTTGTATTAACGGACGGGGCATTGGTGGGAGATTGAATGCCTCTTGTCGCTCAACAATCAGGTAAAAAGGGTGGTTTCCCATGGGGCAGTATTCCTCACAGGCGTAACAGGTTACGCAGTCATGAAGGACAAAAGAGTCCTCGCCACGGGCAATCTTTAGGATTTCCTTCTGTGCAGTTTCTTTATCAACTTCCAGGTGTTGACACCTGGTAAGACATGCCTGTGTTTCGCAGCAGAGACATTTTTCAATATCAAAGTTCACTGTATACAAAACAGCCTCCTTCAATCATCTTCTCATCCAGTCGGGCGAGATTCTATATTCAACCACGACGGTTATCACATCGCTTACTAAATACTGCGCCGGCTAATATAATGACTTTATCTCCAATTCTTCGGCCCGTAAAGCACTGTAAACCGTGCTTGCTTATTTATACAGCTCCATAGAGATGTAAAAGTGCTTCGAGAACTCCTCCTCCAATGGCCCTTGCCTTGTCTGTTATGGAGTAACAGTGTTCTTTGTTACCTCGTGGGTCGATGTCGGCTATTTTTTCATTCGCTGCAACATCAATCTCCCGAATAAGACCCCTCAGTATTCCACCAATGGTCGCGAGCACTGGTGTTCCATTAACATAGAGGATAAGGTCACCTTTTTTCACTTCGCTCCCGATGTCTCTGATATGTTTTATTGTCCCGCTGTGGGGGGCACGCAGCACCCGCTCTTTTGTGTAACCCATTGTGGGGCCAGGTATACCTGTATGGGCTTCGGGGGAGCCTGCATATATTGTTCTACCAAGATGATGGCCCCTGTTGCTCTCTATAACGGCATGGACGTCCGATGGAGCGCAAAAACCAGGCCCTACGCCAATTACGATGTGGGCCTCGTCTTTTCGCGTCCCAATATTCTTCTTCGCCATTATGGCGTCGACTACTGCATCCGGTTTTAAATTCTTTATGATACCCCATTTGGGATCAACTATGACAGCTATATGTTCTCTTTTCCAGATATCAAAAACTTCGCTCAAGTTTTCTGCATATTCTGCAGTTAAGCCTTCCACTTCTGCTTTCTTATTGTAAACAGCCTCCGAAAACGCGACGGTCCTTCGCACGGTAATAGGATTTGGTATTTCTGTCATAACCAGATTCTTGAAATGAGCCATAAACAGCCTATGGGCGATACCCGTTGCCATTTCCCCCGCCCCTTTGATAACTACCTTGAAGCCTTTCTTACATGGATGTTCCATCAGTCTCAATGCCTCCTTATTTTCTTCCATAGGGGCATATCCTGTTCAGCCCTATCTCAGTAAGGTGAACCAGAATCTGCTGCCCTTGCCGGGTGTGCTTTCAACTGCGATCATTCCTCCGTGGGCCTCCACGATGGCTTTTGCAGCTGACAAACCCAGGCCCGATCCTTCCACGTCCCTGTTAATCCGGCAAAACGCCTCGAACACACACGGTATATCTTGCTCGCGGATACCGATTCCAGTATCCAAAACCTCCACAATGATATCCGTGTGCCTGTGTATAAGTCTTATCGTTACTATCCCCCCGGTGTTGGTATATTTTATGGCATTGTCAATGAGATTTGAAAGTACCCTGTCTATCATTGCACTATCGGCATACACAACAGACAGGCCATCTTGGTTATGCTCGAAATGGATCTGTATATTTTTCTTTTCTGCCCCTATTCTCAACATGTCGATCTGCCTGAGAAGGGCTTCTCTAACGTCATACGGACCCAGAATCGGCGTGTAATCCTTGCTCCCTATTCTAGAAAACTCGAGAAAGTCTGTTATGAGGCGTTTAAGTTTTGCAACCGACTCCATTATCGTAACAAGGTAGTCCCTCTGTTTCTCCACTAACGGAACGGCCTTCTCTGAGATAAGCCTCGCCAAAAATCCCTCGGCTGCGATAACAGGATTTTTCATGTCGTGTGCGAACATAGACAGAAGGTTTTTGTGTTCCCTTTCCAGTCTTTTCATCTCTGATATATCCCTGAACAGTTCTGCACCACCGATGAAGTCTCCTAAGGAATCAAAAAGTGGAAAGGCCACAACGAGCACCGTAACTACACCACCATCTTTCTTCTTTAACGCTGTTTCGGCAGCAATAGAGGCAGCTTGCTCCTCAAGTACATGTGTGAACAATGGGCACGAATTATGGTCTCTTGAGCCATGAATAATTTCAAAATGGGATTTGCCGATCACCTCAGCCTTTGAATAACCAGTCAGCATCTCCGACGCAGGGTTGAATTCCACTATCATGCCGTCTCTGTCAATAAGTGAAAATCCTATAGGTAGATTGTTTATAACCAAAGTATAAAGCTTAGGGTTGGACACCAGAGGGCTGTCATGCGATGCGCTACCGTTTCCATAATTTTTTTTACTCATGATGTTTCCTCTTGTCGGAAATGTTGGCTTTGTCTTTCACGGCTCTGACGCATGTATTCATTGGGAATCCTCCTTAGTATGCCTTATCTCCGATTCCTCAGCCGGGTGAGGTGTTGTAATCGGCTCAAGTCCGCCTTCGTGAAATCGCTTCACGACCTCGTTCACCGTTACGCCTTCTTCAGCATCGTAAATATCGATAAAATTGTCTTTCAGCATGTGGAAGGCGATCTCCCCGATTTTTGAGGTAAAGACAATATCCAGGTCATGCTTGATTATCGCCTTAATGACTTTTACCGCGATGTGTATGCGATCTTTTTTCCCAAGAAACTCGTTGTAATAGAAATCTTCTATCTCCACCTCTCCCTTGCAGTCCAGCTTCAAAATCATGAAGTAAGGCGCCCTGCCAAAGTGGCCATGGACCCTTGAATCCATCCCATTTATCTCCTTGACGGGTATAATGACTGAAAGCGTATGCTGTCGAACGGGTTCTACATGGACAAACACTGATTCAATTTGACCGTACTCCCTCTCTATGAGGTTTTCAAGCTTATCGGCAAGCTCATGTGCCTTATATACGGAGACCGAAGGACCGGTGGCTATGTTGCATTCCACCATTTTGAAAGGCCCGGTTTGGCGCATTTTGACGTCACTCACGCCCTTAACGCCTTCAATGGCAGATATCTTCTTCTCAATCTGTGCCTGCAGTTTTGGGTCAAGGCTTGCATCCAGAAGGATCAGAATCGGCGTCCATACGTTTTTCACGCCGAGCCTGATGATGAGCAATGCGATGATTATCACTACAGATCCCTCGATATAAAGAATCCTTGCGTGGGCCAAGAGAATGCCTGCGAGAACGACCAATGAGGTACCAATATCGAGAAACGCCTCAGATGCATTAGCCTGAAGGGCCCCGGAATTGATGTAAGAACCTGTTTGCTTTTCCATCCTTGCCACAAAATACGACACAAAGATTGATATGCCGCTTACCAGGACCGGCAGAGCTGGAAAAGCTTGGTCAGGAGCCAGAAGAAAAAGCTTCCTGTAACCCTCAAGAAGGTTTTCAAAACCGGCCCATATGGCAAGGACGCCAATGAGAAGGGTAACAAAGGTTTCGGCTTTATAGAGCCCGTAAGGAAATCTCGCACTCTCCTTTTGGGAGGCAAGGTGGAGGCCAAACCAGGATGCAAAAATAGCGAGTACGTCAAGGCCGCTATGGAAGGCGTCTGCAATGAGAATTCTGGAGTCGAAGAGGTAGCCGGTGACAAATTTTGCGACCGCGAGGAGGAGTATGACAATAGTTGCGGTTATGGCTACTCTTTGGCCCCGCTTGAGTAATTCGCTATGATTACCGCCCTGTTCCGTGGTCATATGAAAAACAGGTTATTCAATTTTTAGAAATTGCCGGGCCATAAAAGACCCACACTGAGGACATATTCTCTGGAAACAGGGGATACCCGGCTCACGGGGGGTCACAAGACCGCACTGCGGACATACGCAGTCAGTAGGAGGGCCGCCACGCCCCATCCCTCTTCCCGGTCCGAACTTACCCCTTCCTACAGTTTTATCTGAACTTCTCCCTTTACCAAAACCGAATCGCACTGGTTACCTCCCAAATATTTTTTAAATTCCATCTATCGATCTGGGTTCCTCCAAAGTTCCTATTTTCCCCGTAGAGGCATATCCTGTTCAGCCCCGTCGGTGAACAGGTTCCAGCGGACGCAACGCTATACCAGGTAGTCCTCATATTCCCTGACAGCACTCCATATCTTGTCAAACGAGCCGTTTACCAGGATGGTTCCCGTCATAAGAACGATGTCTGATTCTTGAACAAGCTTTTCAGTCATTGTGTTATCATCCCAAACAGTTACGCTGTATTTACAGACCCGATATTTTTCCGGTTGAGGTCCGTCATACGCACATTTTCTGCACCGAAGATCCTGCTCAGCACCTCCAGGATAGAGAGTATTCAATCCGATAAGGCCAACTTTTTTTGATCCTAAGGTATTGCGGATGTGTGAGGCAATTTCAACAGCACAGGCTTCAGGCGCCTCGTCTTTACGGTGGAGAGTCGTTTCAATAATCTTACAATGTTTCAAAACAGCATTCATCGTCGCGATAAAGATTGCCCTTTCCCTTCTATCCGCGAGAGGCATGGCAATAACATCCTCCAGTTTTCCAATAAACTCTTTTGGTGGATCCGTAAAGGCATGGGCTTGTACCCCCTTTTGAAAATCGGATTCCACAACCCGCTCTTTTCCTTCCACAATCGGAAAATCTCTTCTGCCAGGTACACCGATAGTCTCTTAGGGGAAAGTGTTTTTACAAGGACTGATATATCTGAGTCGCTCAAGCCAATCTCTCTGGTTATTATCTCAAATTGTGATTTTGCCATTTCCAATGGAAAAACATCCACTGGTTTATCTATGCTCCATCTCTGTATCGTTATCTATATTGCCCTTCTCAAAATGTAACTTCGTTATCCTATGCGAGCATCACTATCAGGAAATAGGAAGGGCGTTTCCAGCCCTTCCTATTTTTCGCGGACATAGCCATGTTCAATCGAGAAGAATCAGATCTGTTGGCTGTCTCTCCTCGTTTAGTCAAAGGCCATCTCGGGCTTCCAGACCTTCCAGACATTGCCCACGAGATCGGGACCTGGCGTGAGGGTTATCTTGCCGGGCTGCCACCCTGACGGCGTAGCTTCACCTGTCGCTCGAACATGTTGGAATGCCTTTACCTGTCTGATAAACTCTGCTATGTTGCGGCCTACAGGTGGCGAGAGAACTTCCATGGCCTGGATAACCCCATCAGGGTCAATGATAAAACGACCGCGGATGTCCACACCTGCCTCCTCGTCATAGACACCATAAACCCTCCCGATAAAGCCACCTGCGTCTGTGAGTAGGGGGAAGGGAACCCCTCCTTCTACCATTTTGGAAAGCTCATTGTCCTGCCACATTTTGTGGATAAATCGACTATCGGTACTCATTGCCAGTACCTGGACTCCCAATGCCTCGATTTCTTTGCGTTTGACGGCGACCGCCGACAACTCTGTAGGTCAGACAAAGGTAAAATCACCGGGATAGAAGCACAAGACAACCCACTTTCCCTTGAATTCCGAGAGAGTAATATTTTTGAATCCTCCATCAACATAAGCACTTGCCTCAAAGTCAGGTGCTGGTTTACCTACTTTCGCCATCATAGCAATCCCCTCCTTTTGGTTTGTCTGACTGACTTCGCCTGTTTCTGCCTTCGGGACACCTATGGGTCCTCGGGAAGGTTTCACACATCCATCTTTCTGCTCTACCATACGTTCCTCCTTTCACAAACAATCAATTTCATAGTTGTGTTCGCCTGCCCCTATGCAGCCACATCGGAAAAAGCGGCAGGCGCAAGTCTCTAAAAAATACTTCAGTTTTCCATTAGATATTGATATTACCAACAAGGACGCTCCCATTTTCGACCTGTAAATAGTTTTAATCAATATCTTGTCACGATTTTTATTTTATCAATACTCATATAACTCAAATATAGCTTCACATTCTCCTTAAGTCAAAGAGGAGTTCACCTTGCTCATTTTTGAACCTCAATATGAGCAAAACAAATCAGCTTTCTTGATCAACTAATTTCTTTTCAGGAAACTCGTTGACAATATTTTTTAATGAATATATATTCATTAACGATAGAAGGCAAATGTTTTGTAATAATTTTTTATTGTTCTTATGTACACCCACCGGAAGACGGGATATCAGAGGAAACAAATCTCCTCCTTCATCATCGCATTTCGTCTTCCAATTGAATGCTAAATATTTGTCGCCACTCATGCGCCTTACGTGGCAAGGCGATTTGAACTGGAAAGGATCGTGAAATCGAGGCACAAAGCATGGTTTTTCTGGTCTGCACAGATCGAGACAAATAATCCTTGACCTTAAAGGAGATTCCATGGATAGGTTCATTTTGATAATAATTTTCAGTTTGTTAGGAAGTGTAGGGTCTTTGGCGGGTGCATACGTTTTGCTTGTCTTTCCCGACAGAATGAGGATCATATTAATTCCTTCTCTCATCAGCTACGCCACAGGCACTCTACTTGCGTCCGCTTTTTTGGGCATGATACCTAAAGCCTTGATGTCTGCTCCATCATCGTCCATTTTGCTCACGGTACTCGGTGGAATGATCTCCTTTTTTCTTCTTGAGAAGCTTGTCATATGGCGGCATTGCCACGTTCAAGGGTGCGAGGTTCACAGTACCGCCGGTTCTCTTATCCTCCTCGGTGATGCTTTCCACAACTTTGTCGATGGAATCGTGATTGCTGCTGCCTTTTTGACCAGCATCCCTCTCGGATTAACCACCTCTTTTGCCGTAATCGCACATGAGATACCACAGGAAACAGGTGACTTTGCGATACTGGTAGACAGCGGATACTCTAAAAAGAGGGCGTTTTCGTACAATTTTCTCTCATCACTCGCAACTTTGCCGGGTTCCCTTATAGCCTATTTTTGGCTAAGAAGCACTCAGGCTAAAATTCCTTACATACTTGCTTTCTCAGCTGCAAGCTTCATCTATATTGCAACAGCCGACCTGATTCCCCATCTCCATAAGAAGACTGATTTGCGATCCGGCGTAACCCAATTTCTCCTTCTTCTGTGTGGTGTGGGAACAGTGCTGCTTTTCGTCACACATCACCCATAAACACACAGGGTATAAAGCTGGATACTGGATTTTCAAGCTTACCGTGAAAGCCAGACGATAAGGACACGATCTTTTTGTAAACAGTTGATGATTCGACATGTAAACTACAACCACTGAATGATTGAAGATTTCTGTATCCTCATGAAGAGGCCATGAGTATAGCGCAATCACCCTCCGATGCCATTCATGGGTCGACTGCATTTCCGGGGACTCCAGACCGCCTGCCCATGATTCCTTGGTTTGTTGCGGATTGTATCCTCAATAAGCGCGAACAGGTATTGGTCATTTTCTCCATTCCGAAGCGGTTTTTTGATATCGGTCTCAGTGTCTGAGAAAAGACATCCTCTCAACTTGCCGTCAGCCGTCAAACGAAGCCTGTTGCAATTCTCACAGAAATGGTAACTTAATGCCCCAATCAAGCCAATTTCCCCTTTGGAGCCTTCGAGGGCAAAGCGCCTGGCAGGTCCACCCAGCGGATCGGGCCTGATAGTCATTATCTGCCCCAGAGTCGAAATTATATCAAAAACCTCTTTGGCGGAAATAAATCTTTCGGGTATCCATTTGTCAGGATCACCCACAGGCATAAGTTCAATAAAACGCACGTGGTAAGGCTTGCGGTATGTGAGTCGCGCAAAATCGAGTATCTCGTCGTCATTGATCCCTCTCATAATGACCACATTGATTTTAATAGGGCTTAACCCTGCCGACTCAGCCTGCTCTATACCGTCCCAGACCTGATCAAATAAATCCCGCCTCGTGATGTGGTGAAAACGGTCCGCCCGAAGGGTATCCATGCTCACATTGATGCGATATATGCCGGATTTCCTCAGGGAATGTGCGAACTGTTTGAGGTAAACCCCATTCGTCGTTATGGTCACCTCTTCCAAGCCAGCCAATTGTGACAGGTTTTCTATGAAATCAATCACTCCTTTTCTCAGCAAAGGCTCCCCGCCAGTCAATCTTAACTTCCTGATACCCTTCTGAATACAAACCCTGACGACGCGAAGCATTTCTTCGTAGGTCAGGATTTCAGCATGAGGTATGAAATTGACTCCTTCTTCGGGCATACAATAGATACACCGGAGATTACACTTGTCTGTTATTGAAATACGAAGATAGTTAACAATTCTGTTGTTATTGTCTATCAATTGAAAAACTCCTCTATATGAAAGAAAAATTTATTCTATTAACTTGTCAGTTTCCTTTCAGGTTACGCCTTGTTGATTCATACGTTCTTTGGCAAGCTTTTCTTGAGTCATTTTTACCTAACTGTTGTTTACCGGTAATTTGATTACTTATCGTGCTTTATCAATCTTCTTTATGTAGTGATCGATGGCTTCATGCAGCGTATTTGCTGCAAGCAATGCGCAGTGTTGGTCTTCTTCTGGTAGACCACCAACAACCTTAAGAATGGTTTCATTGGTGATATCTTTAAGCTCATCCGTATTTTTTCCCAAAGCGAGCTCTGCTGCGAATGAACCGCAAATCAAACTGGGTCCGCAACCATCCGTCTGAAATGAGGCGTCCCTTACCCTTCCCTCCTTGAATTTCAAATAAATCTCCATCGTGTCGCCGCAGGGTCCGGTAATACGGCCATATCCATCGGGATCTTGCATTGAATCCATATATAAGGGGTTACGCCATCTTTGGTATGCTTTTTCACCATAAATTTTAAGTGTATCTTCGAAAATTTCGTCCTGTAAATTATTCACAAAATCGTCAAGCCTATCTGGCATTGTGGTGTCTCCTTGTTCTTGTAACAAAGTTTTTTGTCATCGATTTTATTCAGATTATCTGCCGTTGCAAATCTTGTATAATTAATTCATTTTGTTTATCCCTTTCTTCAATGGAGTTTTGTCCGGTTACGTCTATCTGGCTAGGCCGTTTCCCCCTTGTTTTCAAGGACTTTCTCGATCGTGTCCACTACCTGCCCAAAAGCCCGGTTGTACTCAAGGCTATCATCTCCAAGAAAATCTATACTCCCATTATCACCGCATTGAACAACTTTAGGCTCTATAGGTAAAGACCCGAGAAGTCTTAGTTTCTCCCGTTTGGCAGTTTCTATCCCTCCCATAGTCTTAAACAATTCAATAATCCTGCCACAGTAGGGACATTTCAAACCGCTCATATTCTCAACCAGACCCAGAATTTCCATATTCATCTTCCGGCAAAAATTTATTGATTTTCTCACATCAGCCAAAGAAATCTCTTGGGGTGTCGTCACGATCAGCGCCTTTGCGCCCGGGATGGTTTGAGCGACCGTTAGAGGTTCATCACCGGTACCAGGAGGCGAGTCTATGATGAGATAGTCCAATTCCATCCATTCAATATCTGCAATGAATTGCCTGATGACGCCTCCTTTCAGAGGCCCTCTCCAGATTGTTGCAGCGTCCTTGTCTCCCATAAGAACTTCGATTGACATTACCTCCATCTTTGGAAGATATCTCACGGGGAAAGCTTTACCTCCGGGATCACCTGCAGGAGCTTTGCCCTTCAAACCCAATAACCGGGGGATGCTGGGGCCATGAAGGTCCACATCCATGAGCCCAACCCGATACCCGCGTCCTGCAAGAGATACTGCTAAATAGGCTGCAACGCTGCTCTTACCCACACCGCCTTTACCGCTCATAACCAGAATCTTGTGGCGTATATGGCTAAGCCTCTTTGTAATATCCTCCGCCTCCTTTTTCAAACGTGCATCGTGAGCTATATCATCCATGTTTTGAAGCTTTTTATCCATAACAGAAACCTCCTTAAAGATTCGTTTTGTGCGTTTTTATCCGATACTATTTTTCAAACAATAAACCTCGGACACATTCTTCCAATACTCTGGAATAACCTTATTCCTGGTGCCCTGTTTCTAAAAGCCAGACGGTAAGATAGCGTGGGTGCCAATACCTAACCCAACCTGGGAAGCAATAACCGTACACTTTACCTTTAGCAGAAAAAACATTTCCTTAGGTTCATCGCTAAGTGTTTCATAATTCCCTTGACCTTTGGCAATAACGAGATCCGCTTTTCTGAACAGCCTGCAAAACTCTGCGCTACAATCTTCGAGAATAGTTCCAGGCGCATCTGAACCGTTGTCTATCACAGTCACAAGCCGATGAAGGCCTCCCGTCTTTGCGTCCTCAATGGTAGCGTCATTAATGACGGGATGCCCTCGAACAGCAAGGGTCGTCCGTTCCCTGGGAAGTCGTTCAATGAGTACCCGATCA
>Ga0105103_10000070_pt1 | contig 46966 bp, 41 predicted proteins | sample PPLLaktember2015_2_FD_79107 | JGI IMG/M metagenome (GOLD analysis project Ga0105103, IMG submission 79107) | Freshwater sediment microbial communities from Prairie Pothole Lake near Jamestown, North Dakota, USA - PPLs Lake P7 Core (6) Depth... | ecosystem: Environmental > Aquatic > Freshwater >...
GACCGAGAAGCGGATCGCCGAGCACCGCCTCATCGACAGCGAACGACGCTATCGCGCGCTGGTCGAGGCGTCACCGTCGCTGATCTGGATCTGCGATGACAAGGGACGACTGACCTTCGTGTCCGACCGGGCGTGCCGCGACATGTTCGGCGCCGAGCCGCGCGAGCTGATGGGCAAGCACGTCGCGGACTTCACCGGTCCGGGCTTCACGCGGCGTGAGTTCCTGCGGCGCTTTTCGCCGGCCATGCACGGGCGTCCGGTGTTCGAGATGGAGGCGATCCTGCGCGACGTTCGGGGGCAGCCGCTCTGCGTCAACGTCAGCGCGCTGCCGATACTGAGCCCCAGCGGCCAGATCGAGTCGGTCACCGGTGTCTGCACCGACATCACGGCGGCCAAGCAGCGTGAGCGCGAGCTGAACATCGCCCTGCGCAACCAGCAGGCGATCTTCGATGCGGCCGGCGAAGGCATCGTGTTCGTGCGCAACGCACGCATCGAGGGGCCCAACCGCGCGCTCGCCCGCATGCTGGGCGTCACACGCGAGGCGCTGGTCGGGCAGCCGGTCGAGGAGATCCTCGCGACGCGGTCGGACTGGGAAACGATCGACCAGGCCACGCGAGCCGCCGCGGTACGCGGCGAGGCGGCGATCCACGAAGTCATGCTGCGCGCGAACGACGGCCGCAGCGTCTGGTGCCAGCTGACCTCGCGCCAGGCGGGCGATGGCGGTGCCTACATCCTGGTGCTGACCGACATCACCTCGCTGAAGCGGCGCGAGGAACTGGCCTGGCACCAGGCCAATCATGACGACCTGACGGGCCTGCCGAACCGCCGCCAGCTGGGCGAACATGCCCGCCGCCTGCTGTCGGTGGCCCTGAAGCAGCGCCGCCTGGCTGCCGTGCTCGTGCTCGATCTCGACGGCTTCAAGGAGATCAACGATCTGTTCGGCCACTCGTACGGCGACGGGCTGCTGAAGCGCGTCGCGCTGCGCCTTTCCGGCGTGCTGCGCGACTACGACGTCGTAGCGCGCACCGGTGGCGACGAGTTCGTCGTGCTGTTGCCCGAGATCGAGCAGCCGTCGGTCGCGATGGTCGTGGCTGAAAAGCTGATCGCGGCGGCGAGCGAGAACGTCGAGAACCTCGGCCGTTCCCTGCGCCTGCACGCCAGTGTCGGGGTCGCACTCTTTCCCGGGGACGGGCAGGACTTTGAAACACTGCTGGCGGCGGCGGACTCGGCCATGTACGCCGCCAAGGCGGCGGGCAAGAACCGCTACCAGCTGGCGGCCGAGATCGACCACGGCCGGCACGAAGCGCTGCGCGCGTCCTGATCGCCATTCCGGCCACTGAAGTCATCCGTTTGGTCTAACCTGCGACCCTCCGACTGTCGGCAATTGCGGCCCGGATCGCGCGGCGGCTAGCATCACGTACTTGCGTGAATCCGGTCCGGCGCCTTCGTCGGGACCAGGCGGCCGGGCGGACCGGGGCAGCGGAGACGATTATCAGAAACCTGAGTACGGGCCGGGGACTCGGAAGCCTGCGGCGCGCCACCAAGGCCGGGCCCGAGTTCCGCTTTGACCTCCGCGTTCCCCTCGCCGTCGAGCGCAGGCTGCTGCCGGCCCTGCTGCTGGTCGGCCTCGTGGCGGCCGCGGGAGCGTCAGCCGTAGGCACTCCGGCGCTGATCTGGGGCTGGCTGGCCGTCTACGCGGTCAACTCGTCGGCGCGCTTCCTGCTTGCAACCGCATACGCCGATGCCCGTCAGCCGATTCCCGCGGAATCACGGGTCGCACGCCAGTACCTGGCGTGTGCGGCCGTGGATGTGCTGCTGTGGGGGGTTCTACTCGCGCTGGTTCCGCAGCCCGCCGCTTTCCTGGTTGGACCGGGCGGGTTCGCGGCCGCCGGCAGCGTGCTGCTCGCGGCCCTGACCTTTGGCGGCTGGCCACGGGTCTGGACCTCCCACGTTGCGGTCTGGGTGGGGCTGTGCGCGCTGGTCGCCGTCCGCACCTCCGCCACGCTGAATAGCTTCGCGCTGGCCTTTCCGCTGTGGCTGCTCGCGGTCTGGTGGCTCGGCCGCCAGCAGCCGCTGAGTCGTCATGCCTTGCCGCGCGGCGCGCAAACGCTGATGAGCAACCCGACGAAGTTCGGCTGGCAGGCCGCGATACACGCCATGCCGACGCCCGTCATCGTCGCCCGCAATGGCCGCATCATCGAGGTGAACCGCTCCGCGTGCGAGTTCATCGGCCGCAGCGAGCGTTCGATCCTCGGCAACGCCGTCGAGGAATGCCTGATTGCCGACCCGCCCGAGGCGCTGCAGCCCGACAAGCACCGGTCCGAGTCGAGCGCCGCCGTCGAGGTGCGGCCGTCCGACCGCACGTTCGATGGCTCCCTGTGGTCGGGCCGGGTGCGCTACATGGAGCCCGGCCGCGCCTCGTCCGTCATGGTGATTGCGTTGACCAAGGTCGCGCACGAGCCCTTCGGGCCGGCGCGCCTGCTCGAAGATGCGCGCCGCTTCGCCGAATGGATCGGCGGGCTCCAGGGGCTGCCGTGGTACCGCGACGAGCACGGCGTGCTGGTTGTTCCGTCCGAGTTCCCCGCACCCGACGCGGGCGCGCAAAGTGCGATCCACGCCTTTCCGCTGGCATACCTGCTGGCGCGCGAAGAGCGGGAGCGCATCGATGTGCGCTACCGTGACTTCCTGCGCAATGGCTCGGTGTTTGACGAAGGCATGGCGCTGCGTGACACGCAGGGCGTGCTGCGCGAAGTCCGGGTGGTCTGCGTCGTGCGGCCGGGCGCGCCCGACAGCCCTGCGCCGGTAATCGGAACGATCGCTTCGGCCCGAGCCGCGGCGGCGCCGGCGAAGCTGCCGACCGACGCGATGGCGGACCTGCTGTCGCGGCTGCCGGTCATCGTGTGGCTGGTCGATGCCTCCGGCCGCGTCGTTCATGCCACCGGCACCGATCCGCAACGCTGGGGCATGGTGGCCGAAGCGCGCACACGGCCCGAGTGGCATGCCGCGTTCGCCTTCAAGCCCGAATCCCTGCCGGCGGTTCAGGAGGCGCTGCAAAAGGCGCTCCGCGGCCAGCCGACCTTCGATCTGCGCAACGCACGGACGAGCCGATCAGGCGGGCGCATGAACCTGCGCAGCCACTTCGTGCCGTACGAAGGCAAGCGGATGAACGCCGTGCTGGTGCTCGACACGATCGCGTCGCTGCCGGAGTTGCTGGAGATCGAACGGCTCAAGCGCAGCAAGGCGCAGTACAAGTCGCTGGTCGAGGCGTCGGCCAGTCTCATCTGGGCGTGCGATGAGAACTTCACGCTGAGCTTTGCGAGCCGGCGTGCGGCACGCGACATCTATGGCTACGAGACGCGCGAACTGCTCGGCCAGTCGGCCGAGATCCTGCTGCCGGATGACGTCGAGCAACCGGCCGTGCGACGCGCCTTCGAGGGCCTGCGCGAAGGGCGGCCGATCCGCGACCTCGAAGCCGTGCACGTGCGCCAAGATGGCCGCACGGTGATCGTCTCGATCAGTGCGGTTCCGCTGCGCCATCCGGGCGGACGCTTCGCCGGCGCCGTCGGCATGAACGCCGACCTCACGGCGCTGAAGTCGCGCGAGACACGCCTGTCGGAAGCGCTGCGCGTCGAGCGCACCGTGCTGGACTCCGCGGGCCAGGCGATTGCGGTCGTGAAGCAGGGTCTGGTGCTTCGGTGCAACGACGCCTTCCTGCGCCTGGTCGGGCTGCCGCCCGAAGCGCTGGCGCGAGCCGCGCTCACCGATTGCCTGCTCGACCGCGAAGACTGGGACGAGCTGACCGCGGCCGCCGACGAAGCACGCGCACGCGACCAGGCGGTCGTGCGCGAGATCCGGGTCCAGCGTGGCGCGCGCCTCGGCCACGGCGAGGGCGCGGCCTGGTGCCAGGTCACCGCGCGCTCGATCGCGGACGGCGAATTCGTGCTGGTGATCGCCGACATCGACACGATCAAGCAGCGCGAGGCCAACGCACTGCATGAAGCGCAGCACGATGAACTCACAGGCCTGCCCAACCGTCGGCTGCTGGCCGAGCGCGCCGCTGCGGCCTTGGCGACCTCCGAACTGCGCAAGGTGAGCTGCGCCGTGCTGGCCATCGACCTCGATGGCTTCAAGGAAGTCAACGATCGCTACGGCCACGAGGTCGGCGACGCGATGCTGCGCGAGATCGCGGCCCGACTGACACGCGTGATGCGGCCGCAGGACACAGTCGCGCGCCGCGGCGGCGACGAATTCGCGGTGCTGGTGCCGGATGTCGGATCCGTAACGGAAGTCGAGCGCATCGCGACGCGTCTGCTGCAGGCGGTTGAACAGCCGCTGGTCCCGACGCAGGGCCGACCGGCGCTCGCCGTGTCGGCCAGCATCGGCATTGCGCTGGCGCCGGAACAGGGGCGCGACCTCGAACGCCTGCTGCAGCTCGCGGATCTGGCGATGTACGACGCCAAACTCAAAGGCAAGAACCGCTTTGCCTTCGCGCAGGGCGCGGGCCTGCCCGCCAATGTCACCCCGTTAGTGCCGCGCGTGTCGCGGACGTCCTGAGCCGCTCCAGCCACCACGCGACGGCCTTGCCGCGGGCATCGTGGCGCCAGGCGACATGCAGCGTGGCGTCGCTGCGCTCCTGGTCGGTGGTCTTGACGATCAGTTCGCCGCGGGCGAGTTCATCGCGCACGCGGTGCACCGGGACGAACCCGCAGCCGAGCCCAGCTCGCTGCGCTGCGATCTTGGCCTCCAGGGTCGGCACGGTCAGTACATCGGCCAGGCCGAGCAGGCCGGCCGCCCGCGGGGCCAGCCGTTGCGATGTGTCGCCGACGACGATCTGCCGGTGCCGGCGCAACTCGCTCGCCGGCAAGGGTGACGGAATGCCGGCCAGCGGATGATGCGGCGCGACCGCGAACACGAAGGCGACCGTGCCGAGCGGCTCCGACCGGTACCCGGCGCCGAGACGTGAGGGCTCGGGGCCTTCCTGCGTGGCTCCGATGGCGAGATCCGCGCGTCCGGCCAGCAGCGCGTCCCAGGTGCCACCCAGGACTTCGCTGGTGACCCTCAGCTGCGTGGGCGCCGTGGCGAGGAAATCTTCCAGCAGCGGCAGCAGGGGCTCTAACGGAACGATGTTGTCGACCGCGAGCGTCAGGGCCTGTTCCCAGCCCGAAGCAACGCGCTGCACCCGACGCGCCAGATCGTCCGCGGCAGCAAGCAGGTGACGCCCCTCCCGCAGCAACTCGTCGCCGGCCGGAGTAAGCCGTGCGCGATAGCCGCGGCGATCGAACAGCAGCACGTCGAGGTCATCTTCCAGCTTGCGCACCCCATAGGTCACCGCCGACGGAACTCGGCCGAGTTCCGCGGCGGCGCCAGCGAAGCTGCCCCGGCGGGCAATGGCGTCGATGAGCTGCAGCGCCTCGAGTGTCAGGGTGGGCATGACATTCAATCAGATCGAACAAGTTGCTCAGTTTAATCCCGATGTCTTTGGTCGGATTTGCCGGCAAGATGCCGAGCCTTGGGTCAGGCAGCTCAATGACCAGTGGCAATTTCTGGAGGACGGCAATGATCACAACTCGACGCAGCGATGAGCGGGGCTACGCCGATCACGGCTGGCTCAAGTCATTCCACAGCTTCTCATTTGCTGAATATCACGACCCGAATCACATGGGTTTTGGCCCGCTGCGGGTCATCAACGAAGACCGGGTGGCACCGGGAATGGGTTTTGGCACCCACGGCCACCGCGACATGGAGATCATCAGCTACGTGCTGGAGGGCGAACTCGCGCACAAGGACAGCATGGGCAACGGATCCGTCATCCGGCCGGGTGACGTGCAGCGCATGAGTGCCGGGCGCGGGGTCATGCACTCCGAGTTCAATCACGCGAGCGCGCAGACCACCCACTTCCTGCAGATCTGGATCGAGCCGGATGTGACGGGCATCGCGCCCAGTTACGAGGAGAAGCGCTTCGAGGTGGCCGACAAGCGCGGGCGTCTGCGGCTGGTCGCCTCGCCAGACGGAGCCGAGGGCTCGGTCAGGATCCACCAGAATGCCCGCGTATACGCGGGGCTGTTCGACGGGGCGGAGACGGGCGCGGTTGAACTCGCCGCCGGCCGCCGTGCCTACGTTCACGTCGCGCGCGGCCGTCTTGAGGTCAACGGCGAGTCGCTCACTGCGGGCGATGCCGCGAAAATCACGGACACGGCGCGCATCACGCTCGCGCGCGGCGAGGATGCCGAGGTGCTCGTGTTCGACCTGCCTTAATCTCGCGGAAAAGTCTCAATCAACCTGGTGCTGCGTGCGCCAGTTCAACGGAGGAAGTGCATGACCACGAACCAGAATGCGATGGCGCTCGTCGGGCGCGTCCTGCTCGCACTGATGTTCCTGCTGTCGGGGATCGGGAAGATCGGGGGCTTCGAAGGCACCGTCGGCTATATCAGCTCCGTGGGCTTGCCGTTGCCTTCGGTCCTGGCCGCCGGCGCGCTCGTGCTCGAGATCGTCGCCGGCATCGCGCTGATCATCGGCTACAAGACGCGCTGGGCGGCGCTCGCGCTGGCGCTGTTCACCCTTGCCGCGGCCTTCCTGTTCCACAACTACTGGGCGATGCCGGCCGGCCAGCAGATGATGCAGCAGATCATCTTTCTGAAGAACCTCGCGGTTACCGGCGGCCTGCTGATGCTGGCGATGGCCGGTCCGGGCGCCTGGAGCGTCGACCGGCGCTAGCAGCGTGCGCGTCAGGCCAACAGGCGCTTGAGGAATCCGGCGATGTGCCGGATTTCCTCCTCGCAGACCGAGTGCGGCATTTCGTACTCGTGCCACTCCAGCCTGTAGTCCGCCGCCTGCAGCACGTCGCGCGATGCGGTGGCGCGGGCCAGGGGAATCACCGGGTCGCTGCGACCGTGCGCCATGAAGATCGGAACAGCAGCGCTGGCCGCGGCGCGCTCGGCAGCGAAATGCGCAGCGAGCGGCAGATAGGTTGAAAGCGCCAGCAGTCCGGCGAGCGGCTCGCGCTGCCGCAGCCCGGCCTGCAGCGTGATCGCCCCGCCTTGCGAGAAACCCGCAAGCACGATGCGCGAGCGCGGCGTGCCGCGTTCGACTTCGCGCTCAATCAGGTCCTCGACCTGCCGCTGCGACTGCCGGATGCCGGCTTCGTCCTCCCGCTGGACGAGGTCGTTGCCGTAGATGTCGTACCAGGCGCGCATGACGTAGCCGCCATTGATCGTCACGGGCCGCGTCGGTGCGTGCGGAAACACGTAACGCGCCGCGGGCGCACCCAGGTTCTCGAGTTCGCGCACGACGGGCACGAAGTCGTACCCGTCGGCGCCCAGTCCGTGCAGCCAGATTACGCTGGCCGTCGGCCGTGGATCGGTCTGGATTTCAACGGCGGTCAACGCTGTGGTGCTCATGCCGGACTCCGGCGCACGGCACTCTTCGGGCGAAAGGCTTTCACGACATCCTCGCGTGTCTCGATATAGGGTCCGCCGATCAGGTCGATGCAGTAGGGCACGGCGGCGAAGATGCCGGGCACGCGTGCAGTTCCGTCGGCGGCGCGCAGGCCTTCGAGCGTTTCGGCGATCGCCTTCGGCTGGCCGGGCAGGTTCAGGATTAATGCACTGTGCCCGGCGATTTCGCGCAGCGCGCCTACCTGCCGCGAGAGAATTGCCGTCGGCACGAACTCGAGCGAGATGCGGCGCATCTGTTCGCCGAAGCCCGGCATCTCGCGCGTGGCCACGGCCAGTGTCGCTTCCGGCGTGACGTCGCGCCGCGCCGGGCCGGTGCCACCGGTGGTCAGAACGAGGTCGCAGCCCACGTCGTCGACCAGCTCGATCAGGGCCCGTTCGATCTGCGGTCGCTCGTCGGGCACCAGGCGCTCGTGCGCCTGCCAGGGCGATGCCAGTGCCCGCTCGAACCACACCTTGAGCGAAGGCAGGCCCTGGTCGGCATACACGCCCTGGGCCGCGCGGTCGGAAATCGAGACCAGGCCGAGGATCAGTTCGTCGGGATGGCGGCGCTCAGCCTTCATGGCTTCGGGGTTCCAGTTGTTCATGCAGCCAGCGGTAGAGCTCACGCGCATGTCGGGGCGGGCGCTGTGAGGCGATCTCGCGCCGTGCCGCGCGTATGGCCGCGCGCAGCCACTGCACGTCCGCGGCGGGATGGTCGGCAACGAACTCGGTCAGAGCAGCATCGTCGGCCAGCAGTTTTTCGCGCCAGCGCTCGGCGTGGTGCATCAGGGCAACCGACGCGCGCGACTCGCCCGTGACCTGCGCGAGTGCCTGGCGCAGTGCCTCGGCATCGGCTTGCCGCATCAGCTTGCCGACGTACTGCATGTGGCGCCGGCGCGCCTCATGGCTGGTGACACGATGCGCGAACTCGATCGCTTCGCGCAGCGCATCCGGCAGCTCGATGCGCTGCAGCTGGTCGCGCCGGAGCCGCACCAGCTGCTCGCCGAGCGCCTGCAGCGCATGCATTTCCTTCTTGCGCTGAGTCTTGCTCGGCGGTTCCGTCGCCTGCAGTTCGGAGTCATCGTGGGGCTCGACCATCATCGTGGTTATGATACCGAGCACTATCACGGGCACGCCGCGTGGTTGCCGGGCCGGACCGGTCGCCACACAACCGCCCAGGGGTTTCATTCAGCATGACCGTCTTTGCGATCTCCGACGATCGCCTGCGCGAACTCGCCCAGGCCGCACTTGACCATGCGCGCGCAGTCGGCGCGTCCGATGCTTCGTGCGAAGTCAGCGAGTCGACCGGGCTCTCGGTCAGCGTGCGCAAGGGCAGCGTCGAGACGATCGAGCACACGCGTGACAAGGGCCTGGGAGTCACCGTATACCTCGGCCAGCGGCGCGGGCACGCCTCGAGTTCCGATCTCTCCGCCGCGGCGGTGCGCCAGGCGGTCGAAGCCGCTCACAACATCGCGCGCTTCACGGCCGAGGACGATTCCGCCGGGCTGCCTGACGAAGACACGCTCGAGCGGCATCCGCGCGACGTCGATCTGTTTCACCCGTGGCTGCTCGACACCGAAGAGGCGATCCGGCTCGCCCAACGCTGCGAGGCGGCGGCCTACGCGGTCAGTCCGCGCATCGTCAACTCCGAGGGCGCCAACGTGTACACGTCCTCGGGGCACTTCGTGCTCGCGAACACGCGTGGCTTCATGGCCGGCTATCCGTACTCGCGCCACTCGATCTCGGTGTCGCCGATCGCGCGCGATGCCAGCGGGATGCAGCGCGACGACTGGTACTCGTCCTCGCGACTGCACGCGGAACTGGCCGCCCCCGAAGCCGTTGGCGACTACGCCGCCCGCCGCGCCCTGGCGCGTCTGGGCGCGCGCAAGCTGCGCACGCGGCAATGCCCGGTGCTGTTCGAAGCACCACTCGCGTGTGGACTGCTCGGCAATTTCGTCCAGGCGGCCAGCGGGGGCGCGTTGTACCGGAAGTCATCCTTTCTTGTCGACGCGCTGGGCAAGCAGGTGTTCGCGCCGCACGTCTCGATCGAGGAAGACCCGTACCTTCCCCGCGGGGCCGGATCGAGCCCGTTCGACGAGGAGGGCGTGCGGGGTCTGCAGCGCAAAGTCGTCAAGGACGGGCGCCTCGAGGGCTACTTCCTGTCGACGTATTCGGCGCGCAAGCTCGGCATGAAGTCGACCGGCAATGCGGGTGGCTCCTACAACCTGACGTTGCGCTCGAACAACACCGAAGACGAGGACGACTTCGAAGTCATGTTGCGGCGCCTGGGTACGGGGCTCCTGGTCACCGAGCTGATCGGGCAGGGGGTCAACTACGTCACCGGCGACTATTCGCGCGGGGCCAGTGGTTTCTGGGTGGAGCAGGGTTCCATCCAGTACCCGGTGGAGGAGATCACCGTGGCCGGCAACCTGGCGCAGATGTTCAGGTCCATGGCCGCGGTCGGCACGGACGAAATCGTGCGCGGCAGCAAGATTAGTGGGTCCGTGCTCATCGAAGGCATGACCGTTGCCGGCTCCTGAGCCGGTTTGCGCGCCCGGGAAACCCGGGCGTTGCCCTGTGATAGCCAATCGATACAATGCCCGTCGCGTCTGAACGGCGGCCTCGATGTTGCCTTGCCTCCCCGGCGCTTCCAAAAGACAGGTCTGTAAAGGAGACTTACATGCAACGTCGTTCGTTTTTAGGCCGCGCAGCAGCCGGGGCGGCAGCCGCGGCAGCCGTCGCGGCGCCGGCCGTGGTGCAGGCGCAGGCCACGGTGCGCTGGCGCCTGGCTTCCAGCTTCCCGAAGTCGCTCGACACGATCTATGGCGCCGCGGAAGTGTTCTCCAAGCAGGTGTCGGCTGCCACTGGCGGGAAGTTCACCATCAGTGTGCATGCGGCCGGCGAGCTGATGCCGGCGTTCGGCGTCGTTGACGGGATCCAGAACGGCACCGTCGAGGCGGCGCACACGGCGCCGTACTACTTCTTCGGCAAGGACCCGACCTTCGCGATGGACTGCGCGATCCCATTTGGCCTCAACTCGCGCCAGATGACGGCGTGGATGTATGAAGGCAACGGACTCAAGCTGTTCCGCGAGTTCTACCGCAACTTCAACATCGTCAACTTCCCGATGGGCAATACCGGTGCGCAGATGGGCGGCTGGTACCGCAAGGAGATCAAGTCGGTCGCTGACATGAAGGGCCTGAAGATGCGCATCGGCGGTTTCGGCGGCAAGGTGCTGGAGCGCATCGGCTCAGTGCCGCAGAACATCCCCGGCGGCGAGATCTACACGGCGCTTGAGAAGGGCACGATCGACGCGGCCGAGTGGGTCGGCCCGTACGACGATCTCAAGCTCGGCTTCTACAAGGTCGCGCCGTGGTACGGCTACCCCGGCTGGTGGGAGGGTGGCCCCCAGCTGACGCTGTACGTCAACACCAAGGCGTGGGACGCGCTTTCGGCCGACTACAAGGCCATCGTCGAGGCCTGCGCGTCGCACGCGCATGTCAACATGCAGGCGGCCTACGACGGCAAGAACCCGGGCGCGCTGAAGACGCTCGTGGGCAGCGGAGCCAAGCCTTTCCGTATCCCGAAGGACGTCATGGACGCCGCGTTCAAGGCCGCCTTTGGCGTGTATGCGGAGCTCAACGGCACCAATCCAGCCTGGAAGAAGATCTATTCCGACTACATCACGTTCCTGCGCGAAGCAAACCTCTGGTTCCGCTTCACGGAGTCGACGTTCGACAACTACATGCAGTCGCAGCGCATTCCGTAGTCGCGAGACACCGGCGGAGAGCACCCCGCCGGTTTGCTGAAGGTAAAAAAAGCCCGCGGGCGCAGGTCCGCGGGCTTTTTCTTTCCGGTCGCGCCTACTTGTGTCGTGCCTACTTCTTCAGGTCGCGCTCCATTTCGCGCTTCATCGCGGCCATCGGATCGTCGTCGGCCGGCTTGGCGCCTTCGGACGTCCCGCCCGCGGGCGCCGCCGAGCCGGGTGCCAGATCCTTGGCCGGATCGGGCACCGCCTGTTCGGAACCGTAGCCACCGGTCGGCGCCTCGAGCTGGCGCTGGATCGAGTCGAGGTCGATTGCCTTCTTTGTCTCCATGTCGATGACCAGTTGCGGGAAGATGATAACCATGGCAACCATGATCAACTGGATGACGATGAAGGCGATCGCGCCCTTGTAGATCTGGCCGGTTGTGACGGCGGGGATTGCCTCGCCCGTGATGCGGTCCTTGTAATTGGTGCGCGCGGCCACGCTGCGCAGGTAAAACAGCGCGAAGCCGAAGGGTGGGGTCAGGAACGAGGTCTGCAGGTTCATCGCGATGATGACGCCGAACCAGATCAGCGCCCAGTCGGCCGGAGCGCCGGCCGGCAGCAGGGCCGGCAGCAGCTTGTCGGCGACCGGGGCCAGCATCGGGATCACGATGAATGCGATCTCGAAGAAGTCGATGAACATGCCGAGGATGAACACCAGGATGTTCACGACGATGAGGAAGCCCATCGCGCCGCCCGGCATGTCGGCGAACAGGTGCTCGACCCAGATGTGGCCCTCGGCGGCGTTGAACGTGAAGCTGAACACCGTCGAGCCGATCAGGATGAAGAGCACGAAGCAGGAGAGCTTGGTGGTGTTCTCCAGCGCCTGCTTCAGCAGGTCGAGCGACAGCTTGCGCCGTGCGATCGCCATGATCAGCGCGCCCATCGCGCCCAGCGCACCGCCCTCGGTCGGCGTGGCGATGCCCAGGAAGATCGTGCCCAGCACCAGGAAGATCAGCACCAGCGGTGGAATCAGCACGAAGGTCACGCGCTCGGTCAGCTTGGACAGCAGCTTCAGCCCGAACATCCGGTTGGCGAGCGCCAGGAACAGCGCAACAAACGAGGCGACGGTCATCGACATGATCAACACTTCGTCGGCCGGTGCCGGCAGTTCGCGACCGATCATCGTGTTGATCACGCCCTGGTGCACGCGGCTCCAGGCGAAACCCAACGCCGCCGAAACGGCCAACAGCACCAGTAGAGAGCGGTGGCCGCTGGCGCCGTTGTCCTCGCGGTAGATGCGTGCTTCCTGCGGTAGCGCTGGCACCCAGGACGGCTTGACGACCGAGACGATCAGCACGAACGTCGCATACAGGCCGACGAGCATCAGGCCCGGCAGGATGGCAGCTTCGTACATGTCGCCGACTGACCGACCCAACTGGTCGGCCAGCACGATCAGCACCAGTGACGGCGGAATCGCCTGCGCCAGCGTGCCCGAAGCCGTGATGACGCCGGTGGCGATCGTGCGGTTGTAGCCGTAGCGCAGCATGATCGGCAGCGAGATCAGGCCCATCGAGATGACAGCGGCAGCGACGACGCCTGTGGTGGCTGCGAGCAGCGCGCCGACGAAAATGACCGCCAGCGCCAGGCCGCCACGCACCGGACCGAACACCTGGCCGATCGTCTCCAGCAGGTCCTCGGCCATGCCGCTCTTTTCGAGAATGATCCCCATCAGCGTGAAGAACGGAATCGCGAGCAGCGTGTCGTTTTGCATGATGCCAAAAACGCGCAGTGGCAGTGCCTGGAACAGCGTGGCCGGGAAGATCCCAGCCTCCATGCCGATGAAACCGAACAGCAGGCCACAGGCTGCCAGAGAGAACGCGACCGGGAAGCCGGTCAGCAGGAAAACCAGAAGCCCCGCAAACATCAACGGGACGAACTGCTGGGCGATGAAGGCGCTCATTCCCGGCCCTCCAGCTGGTCGACGGTTTCCTCCTCAGGCGCCGCGTGCGCCAGTGGATCGCGAATCAACCCGCGCAGGAAGGCAATGCGCTTGATCAGCTCCGAGATCGCCTGCACCAGCAATAGCGCCATGCCAAGCGGGATCAGCAGGAACACCGGCCAGCGGATCAGGCCGCCGGCGTTCTGCGACATCTCGTTGCTTTCCCAGGCGTTGGCAAAGAGCGGCCACCCAAGCTGGATCAGCAAGACGCATAGCGGCACCAGGAACACGACGATGCCGACGATGTCGATCCAGTTGCGGGTACGCGCCGACAGCTTTCCGGAAATGAAGTCGATGCGCACGTGCGCGTTCTTCAGGAACGCGTAGCCGGCGCCCAGCATGAAGACGGCGGCGAATAGATACCACTGCACCTCGAGCCAGGCATTCGACCCGATGTTGAATGCCTTGCGCAGGATGGCATTCGTACCGCTGATCAGCACCGCGGCGAGAATGAACCAGGTGAGCAAGCGGCCGAGGCGGTCGGTAACCGCGTCGATGGCGCGCGACATCGCCAGCAGACCATTCATGTGCGTCTCCCCCGCCCGGTCGCAGGGGCGCGCCGGGACCTTACCGCGGGGGATTCTAGGCGAAGGACCCCGACTGCGGACTATCCGTCCAGCCGCTGTTGCCAGCGCACGACCTGCTTCAGCACCTGGGTGGGTGCCGTCCCGCCAGGATGGTCACGGGCGGCGACCGAGCCATCGAGCGTGAGCGCGGGCTGCACGTCGGCTTCGATCAGCGGCGAAAACTCCCTGAGTTGCGCCAGCGGGAGTTCGGCGAGGTCGACGCCGCGGGTGGAGGCTGCCTTCACCGCCCGGGCGACCGCTTCGTGCGCCTCGCGGAAAGGCAGGCCCTTGCGCACCAGGTAGTCCGCGAGGTCGGTGGCGGTCGAGTAACCCTCGGCAGCCGCGCGCCGCATCGCGGCCGCATCCACCTCGAGGCCTGGAACCATCTCGACGAAGGCGCGCAGCGTGTCCAGCACGGTGTCGACGGTGTCGAACAGCGGCTCCTTGTCTTCCTGGTTGTCCTTGTTGTAGGCGAGCGGCTGGCCCTTCATCAGCGTGAGCAGCGCCACCAGATGGCCGTTGACTCGCCCCGTCTTGCCGCGTGCCAGCTCGGGGACGTCCGGATTCTTCTTCTGCGGCATGATGGACGAGCCGGTCGTGAACCGGTCCGGCAGGCGCACGAACCCGAAGCGCGGGCTCATCCACAGCACCAGTTCCTCGGCGAAACGCGACACGTGCGTCATCAGCAGCGCGGCCGCGGCCGCAAATTCGATCGCAAAGTCCCGGTCGCTGACCGCATCGAGCGAGTTCTCGGCGATGCCCTCGAATCCGAGGCGATCGGCCACGAAGGCGCGGTCGATCGGAAAAGTCGTGCCCGCCAGCGCCGCGGCGCCCAGCGGCAGGCGGTTGATGCGATGGCGCGCATCGAGCAGGCGCTCGCGATCGCGTTCGAACATTTCGGCGTAGGCGAGCAGGTGATGGCCGAACGTCACGGGCTGCGCCACCTGCAGGTGCGTGAAGCCCGGCATGATCGTCGCTGCATGGCGTTCGGCCTGCGCCACAAGCGCGCGCTGCAGCGCGCGCACCGCCACGACGATGCGGTCGAGTTCGCCGCGCAGCCACAGCCGGAGGTCGGTGGCGACCTGGTCATTGCGCGAGCGGCCCGTGTGGAGGCGCTTGCCCGCGTCGCCCACGAGGTCGGTGAGCCGTTTTTCGATGTTCAGGTGAACGTCCTCGAGATCGAGGCGCCACTCGAATGTGCCGCGCTCGATCTCGCTGCGGATCTGCGCCAGCCCGCGCTCGATCGCGGCGAGATCGTCGTCAGAAATGATCCGGGCACGCGCCAGCATCGCTGCATGCGCCAGCGATCCGTCGATGTCCGCCGCCGCGAGGCGCTGGTCGAAGCCGACCGAAGCTGTGTAGCGCAGCACGAAGTCCGCGACTGGTTCCTCGAATCGGCCCGACCAAGCCGTGCTTTTCGAGCTCAAGGGATCGTTCGGTGGCGCGGTGGGCTCTGACATAATCGTTTCGAAGGAAGGTCGGCCGGAGATTCTGCGAACCGTGGCCCACCGACGCGTCTCAATGCGGTTGTCGATTATAGGTTTGTGAAGCCGTCGCCACCTGCAATCAAGGGCCCGTTGGCCCGCGCGGAGACGGCCAGCCCGACTCCGCGGCGAGTCATTCCCGATGGCTGCAACATGGGGGTGCTGCTGCGGGTTATTGCGATCGTGGTGGTGCTGTCACTCACCGCCGCCGTCGCCGAGTCCGCCAGCCCGACCGAGTTTGCGACGCGATTCCTGCGCATCACGGCACTCGCCGCACCGGCGACGCTGATCACCCTGATGCTCTGGTGCGCCGAGCGGCGCGCCGTTACGGCCCTGGACGTGCGCTTGCAGCGGGTGATCGCCTGGGTGACACCGGCCCTCGTGGCCTATGCAGCGTCCGCTCTGTTTGGCGAGGGAAGCCCCTGGACACCGCTGGCGCAGGGTTTGGTGGCTTTCTCCCTGGGCGCGGGCATCCAGCACTACTACGAGTTGCGGGAACGGGCCTTCTCGCCGGCCATGGTCGAAGCCAAGTACCAGGCGCTGCAGTCCCGCATCCGTCCGCACTTTCTCTTCAACAGCCTGAACGCGGTGCTCGCGGTCATCCGAACGGAGCCGGCCAAGGCCGAACGCATGCTGGAGTCGATCGCAGAGCTCTTCCGCGCGGTGATGGCCGACACTCGGAAACTGGTGCCGCTGGCGCAGGAAATCGAGTTGTGCCGCAACTATGTGGAGATCGAGCAGACGCGGCTCGGAAATAGGCTGGCGGTTGACTGGCAAATCGGGGCATACCACCCCCGGGCAAAGGTGCCACAGTTACTCCTGCAGCCGGTGATCGAAAACGCGATCCGCTACGGCGCGGAAAAGCTGCCGGGTCGCGCCGATATCATCGTGCGGGTACGCCAGCATGGTTTCACGCTGGAGCTGTTCGTCAGCAACCCGATTGCGCCGGAGCGGCCAGAGCGCGAGGGCAACCAGATCGGACTGGCGAACATCCGCGGACGACTTGCACTGATGTACGACCTCGAAGCGCGCATTGAAACCCAGGTCAGGCGCGACCGCTTCGAGTGGATGATGACCTTGCCGGTCGAGAAGCGCGCCTGAAGGGCCAGACATGTTGAACGTGATGATTGTCGACGACGAACCACCGGCGCGGGCTCGGCTGGGCCAGGTTCTGCTCGACTGCTCGAACCAGGTCCAGCTGCAGCTCATCGGCGAGGCCGGAGGCGGTATCCGCGGTCTGGAGGAGGTCGATCGCCTCAATCCCGACGTCGTGCTGCTCGATGTCCACATGCCGGACATGAACGGTATCGAGGTCGCGCGCCATCTGGCCCAGCGCAGCAACCCCCCGGCGGTGATCTTCGTCACCGCCTACGACGAGCACGCGCTCGAGGCTTTTGAGGTGCGCGCGCTGGATTACCTGATGAAGCCGGTGCGGGCTGAACGCCTGGTCGCCGCGCTGGCGCGCGCCGAGCGCTTCCGCACGCACGAGCCCCGCATCGAGGACCTGGCCAAGACCATAGGCTCGGTAAGGTCCCATATCACCGTGTCCGAACGCGGTCGAATGATCCTGGTGCCGGTCGAGGACATCGTCTACCTGCGCGCCGAACTGAAGTACGTGACGATCCGCACGACCGAGCGCGAGCACCTCACCGAAGAGTCGCTGACCTCGCTCGAGGCCGAGTTCGGCGAGCGCTTCGTCCGCATCCATCGCAACGCGCTGGTCGCGCGCAAGTCGATCCTTGGCTTCCAGCGCGTGCGTGGCAGCATCGACGACGAGGGCGAGGCGTCCGAAGGCCACTGGGAAGTGCTGCTGAAGGATGTATCGGACCGGCTGCCCATCAGCCGCCGGCAGTGGCCGACGGTGAAGGCGGCGGCAAGAAGCTGACGCCGCTCACTTACGCGACCCTGCGGGTCGCACGTGAGCTCGCGGCGGTTACGGCTGCGCCGCGCGCAGCCGCTCAAGACTGATCAGTCGGCTTCGCTTCGGAGCGGCCGCGCGCTCCGCCGAGATTCAAGAGCAGGGCTCCCACCCAGCCCGCCCTCCAAGAGGGCGGGTCGTTCGCACTCCATCCCTACGCCCTTCCTTGCCGAGCGAGGAAGGGAACAACGCTCGACTGCCAAGATCGGCAGCTGGCGTGGCGAAATGCGCACACGGCGAGTTTCGCACCCGCCCCTCACCGAGGGGCGGGATGGGGTGGGGAGCGCTCAAACCCTCTCGCCCGGCGAGAGGGCAGGGAGAGTGTCGCGCCGTTGACCATCGGCGGAGCGCGCGGCCGCTCCGGAGCGCAGCCGACAAATCAGTGTTGAGCGCGCACGTAGTGCGCGTGCCGCGACGAGTGCACGTGCGCGCCGCAGGCGCGCGTGCACGAGGAGCGCTCTATCCCGTGTTTCGCAGTCCCGCCGAAATCCCGTTGATCGTCAGGTGGATGCCGCGCTTGATGCGCTCGTCCGTCGTGCCGGCGCGATGGCGCTTGATTAGTTCGACCTGGAGGTGGTTCAAAGGATCGATGTAAGGCAGCCGGTGCCGCAGCGACTGCTGCAGTTGCGGGTTCGAGTCGAGCAGTTGCTTCTGTCCGGTGATGGCCAGCAGATGCCGCGTCGTCAGCTTCCACTCGTTGCGGATCGCCGCCAGGATTGCCGCACCGCGTCGGCGGTCCGGCGCCAGGCGCGCGTACCGCCCGCCGATCGCGAGATCCGCCTTGGCCAGCACCATTTCCATGTTCGAGAGCAGCGCGCGGAAGAAAGGCCAGTCCCGGGCCATTGCCGTCAGCCGCGCGATCCGCGCACGCCGGGCGCGCGTGCCACCGTCGGCGAGCCAGGCCTCGACGCCGCTGCCGAAGCCGTACCAGCCGGGCAGAAGGATCCGGCACTGGCCCCAGGAAAACACCCACGGAATCGCGCGCAGGTCTTCGATGCGGCCGGTGAAGCGGCGCGCGGCGGGCCGGCTGCCAATGTTGAGTTCCATGATCTCGGCGATCGGCGTCGCGCTGAAGAAGTAGTCCGCAAAACCCTCAGTCTCGTACACCAGTGCGCGATAAGCGCGATGCGAATGCCGCGCGATTTCCTCCATGGCGGCTTCGAACTCGGCCTCGTGCGCGCTCGGCAGTGCGGGCGTGGCGAGGCTGGCTTCCAGCAGCGCGGCGACCAGCGTTTCGAGATGGCTGTGCCCGATGCGAGGGTCGGCGTATTTAGCCTGGATGATCTCGCCCTGCTCGGTGAGCCGCAGCTGCCCGCGCACGCTGCCCGGCGGCTGCGCGAGGATCGCTTCGTAGCTCGGGCCGCCGCCGCGCCCGACGGTGCCGCCGCGTCCGTGGAACAGGCGCAGCCTTACGCGCTGCTCGTCGGCCAGGCGCGTCAGGCGCTGCGTTGTCCGGTAGAGCTGCCAGGTCGACATCAGGAAGCCGCCATCCTTGTTGCTGTCGGAGTAACCCAGCATTACTTCCTGCAGCGGCGCGCGCGGCGCGGGCGCCAGCAGCAGGCTGCGCAGTCCCGGGTGCCCCCAGAGTTCGCGCATGATCGCCGGCGCGCGCTCGAGATCCTCGATCGTCTCGAACAGCGGCACGACCATCAGGCGACAGTGGCGCTGCTCGATGCCACCCAGCAGGCCGCTTTCCTTCTGCAGCAAGGCCGCTTCGAGCAGGTCGGACAGGGTCTCCGTGTGCGACACGATGTGGCGCTCGATGGCGCGTGCACCGAAGGCCGCGCGGAGTTCGCGTGCGGCATCGAACACCGCGAGCTCTGACCGGACCTGTGCGCTGTAGTCGAGGTGTCCCGACACCAGCGGGCGCGCATGGGCCAGCTCGCGCGACAACAATTTGACCCGCTCCGCCTCGCTGAGCCGCCGGTAGTCGGGCGTGACTTCGGCGGCGGCGAGCAGTTCTGCGACGACACTTTCCAGCACATCGGAGCTCTGGCGCAGGTCGAGCGTTGCCCCGTGAAAAGCGAAGACCTCGACCGTGCGGAGCAGCGGATCGACCCGCAGCCTCGCGATGCGCTGGCTGCCGTGCGCCGCGAGCGAAGCGCCGACCGTTTCGAGGTCACGACGGAATTCGTCGGCACTGGCGTACGGCGCGGCCGGGGCCACGGCGCGCCGCGCGTGCAGCGTCAGTTCAAGTCGCACGGCCGTCGCGATCAGGCGTGCGTAGACGCCGGTCAGTGCGAGGCGGTACGGCTCATCAGCGCGCTGGCGCGAGGGATCCGGACTGGCGCGCGCCAACGCATCGAGTTCGCGACTGACGGGTGTCAGCAGCTGCGACATCGAGAGCTCCGCGCCCAGCGCGTGCACGGCCGCGGTGTAGTGGTCGAACACCGCCGTGGCGTGTGACTTGAGCGCCGCGCGCATCGTGTCCGCCGTGACATGCGGGTGGCCGTCGCGATCGCCGCCGATCCAGCTGCCGAGTACAAGGAAGGGCGGCAGCCGCTGCGGCAGGCGCGCCCGCTTCTCCAGGTCGGCGTACAGCGCAGGGATTTCGCGCAGGAAGGTGCTGCGCCAGTAGGCGAGCGCGTTGTCGATCTCGTCGTACACCGTGAGCTTGGCGGGTCGCAGCATGCGCGTCTGCCAGAGCGTCTCGATGCTCGCGAGCAACTGGTCGTCGATGCCCGCGCGTTGAGTTTCCGGGGCCGACTCGCGCGCCTCGATCAGCGCGGCGATGGCCCGCTCGGCGTCGAGGATGCTCTTGCGCCGGACTTCGGTCGGATGTGCCGTCAGGACCGGCATCAGGCAGGCGTCATTTAGCAGCGACAGCAGCCGCCGGGTGCCGACGCCATTCGCCTGCAGTGTGTCGATGGCGTGCGCCAGTGTTCCCGCGCGCGACTCGGCGCTCCCGTGCTGGAGATTGCGCACGAGTTGGCGGTCTTCCGCAATGTTGGCGAGGTGCGAGAAGAAGCTGAAGGCCCGCACGACGCCGATCGTCTCGTCGCGCGAAAGCCGGCGCAGGAGGGCATCGAGCCGGCGCGCGGCGCCCGGGTCCTCGTCCCGCCGGAAGCGCAGTGCGGTTTGCCGGATTTCCTCGACTGCGGCATACAGGTGCTCGCCGTCGTGCGAACGCAGTACCTCGCCCAGCAGGTGTCCGAGCAGGCGGATGTCATCGCGCAGAGCCTGTTCGATGCCGGTCGTCATCAGCGCATGTCCTCCCGCCGGGATCATGCATGAACTGCTGCACCGCGATGCTAGACTCGCCGCGATTTTTTTCGTGGGATCCGCCTTGCACAGGAGTCGCCGATGAACACGCCGGCGCGCGTCATCATCGCGACGCGCGAAAGCCCGCTGGCGCTCTGGCAGGCACGGCACGTTCAGGGCCTGCTCGCCCAGCGGTTGCCCGCCTCGTCTGTCGAACTGCTCGGCATGACGACGCGCGGCGATCAGATCCTCGACCGCACGCTCTCGAAGGTCGGCGGCAAGGGACTCTTCGTCAAGGAACTCGAAGTCGCGCTGCTCGAGCGCCGGGCCCATCTCGCGGTCCACTCGCTGAAGGACGTGCCGATGGAACTCGCGCCGGAGTTCACGCTGGCGGCCGTCATGGCGCGGGAAGACCCGCGCGACTGCCTTGTCTCCAATCGCTACGCAACCCTCGACGCGCTTCCCGCCGGCGCGCGTGTCGGCACGTCCAGCCTGCGGCGCGAACTCATGTTGCGGTCACGCTTCCCGGCACTCGTCATCGAGGCCATTCGAGGCAATGTCAACACGCGACTCGCCAAGCTGGATCGGGGCGACTTCGATGCGCTGGTGATGGCGGCGGCCGGACTCAAGCGCCTGGGGCTAGCCGACCGCATCCGGCAGATCATCCCGACGACCGTGTCGCTGCCGGCGCCCGGTCAGGGCGCGCTTGGCATCGAAATCCTGAGTGACGACGCCGCGACGGCCGAACTGCTGGCACCGCTCGACGATCCGCCGACCCGGGCGGCGACCGCCGCCGAGCGCGGCGTTTCGCGCGGACTGGGCGGCAGCTGCCAGGTGCCGCTGGCCGCGTACGCCGAGGTCGAAGGCGGGAAGCTGCGGCTGCGGGCCTTGGTTGGCAACGCCGCTTCGGGCGAGTTCGTGGAGACGGAGGCGATTGGCGAACTCCACGCCGCCGAGGCGCTGGCCGCGACCGCCGTGGCCCGGCTGAAGGAGCAGGGCGCCCTGCGCCTGCTGGGCATGGCCTGAGCGCCGATGAACCCCGTCGTCATCGTCACCCGTCCTGCGGCGGCGGGTGAACGACTGCACGGCCGGCTGATCGCGAGCGGCTGGGACGCCGTCTGGTGTCCGGCGTTCGATCTCGGTGCGGCGCCGGACGCGCGGGCCGCGAGCACCGTGCTCCAGACCTTGCAACGGTTCGATCTTGTCGTGTTCGTCAGCCCTAATGCCGTGCGCGCTTCGCTGTCGCTGGTTGAGCAGCCCTGGCCGACGGGGGTTGCGATCGGCGCGGTGGGTGAAGCGACCGCTGCCGCCGTCCGCGCCGAGCTTGCGCTGGCACCCGGGACGGCCGTCATCGCGCCGGCCGGCGATGCTGCCGGCTCCGAAGCCTTCTGGGCCGCGTGGATAGACTCCGGCAAGTCGGCCCGACGCGTTCTTATCCTGCGTGCCCAGCACGGACGGGAGTGGCTGGCCGAACGATTCAGCGAGGCCGGTGCGGAGGTCGAAGTCCTGCCGGTGTACACGCGCACCGAACACCGCCTCGACGCGTCGGCCGGGACCTTGCTGCAACAGGCGATGGCCGAACAGCGGCCGCCGCTCGCGGTATTCAGCAGCAGCGAGGCGGTCGATGCCCTCGATCGCCAGCTGTCCGCACAGGACGGCGCGGCGCAGTGGCTGCGCAATGGCTGCGCGCTTGCGACGCATGAACGCATCCGTGAGCGTCTGTTGGATGCTGGCTACAAGCGCGTCGAAATGACCGCGGCCGACGACGAGGCCGTAGTGGCCCGGCTAGAATCCTTCCGGCGTTCCCGCTTCGAGCCGCTCTGACGCGCCGCGGAGAGCGCCGCAAACCGCGCGGTACATGGCCGCGCTACTTCGGGCGCTGCCTTGACGAACGACGTTCTGCCCTCCGCCGATCCCGTGATCGATCCGAACGCCGCAGCCAGTGGCGCGCCGCCGGCGGCCCGGCCGGCTGACGCTCCGCGACCGCGCAGTGCATGGCAGGGATGGCTGCTCGCGATCATCGCCGTGCTGGCGCTGGCGGCGGCCGTCTATGCGCACATGCAACTGGCCCAGGTCCGGAAGGAAGCGTCACGCCGCCTGACCGATCTCGAACAGGTGACCGTGAGAACCAGCGAGGTCGCCGCGCGGGCCGATGCGGAAGCGCGTGCCGCGCGCGAGCGGGCGGCGCTGCTCGAGGCGCGCCTGGCGGAAGAGCAGTCGCAGCGCGAGTCGCTCGAGCAGCTCTATGCCGATCTCTCGCGTGGACGCGACGAAGCGGTGCTCGTGGAAGTCGAGCGTCTGGTGGCGATGGCCGGGCAGGAACTTGCGATCAGCGGCAACGTCGGGACCGCGCTGGCGGCGCTGCAGACCGCCGACGCGCGGCTGGCGCGGGTCGAAAGCGCCCGCTTTGTCCCGCTGCGCCGGGTCATCGCGCGCGATGTCGAACGGCTCAAGGCGGCACCGACCGTGGACGTCACCGGCATTGCACTCAAGCTCGATCAACTCGCGGCCGGCACGGAGTCCTGGCCGCTGCTGTCAGATCCGAAACCGCAGGCGCCGAGCGCCGCGCCACCGGCCGCGGGCGAAGCAGCGCTCCCGTCCGCCGGCCTGCCACGGTGGGAGCGCTGGATCGAACGGCTGCGCGTGGAGCTCGGCGACTACCGCGACCTGGTGCGCCTGCGGCAGGTCGAAACGCCGGAAGCGCTCCTGCTCGCCCCGCAGCAGCAGCAACTCGTGCGATTGCAGATCCGGCTGCGCCTGCTCAACGCCCGCCAGGCGGTGCTGTCCCGGAACGACCGGCTGTACCGCGCCGATCTGCTCGAGGCCCAGGCCCTGCTGACGCGCTATGTCGACGTGCGCCAGCCGGCGGCCGCCGCCGCGGTCGGCCTCATCAAGCAGCTGTCGGCCACGCCACTCTCCGTGGACGTGCCGCAGATCAACGACAGCATCGCCGCCGTGCGTGCGGCGCAAATCGCGCCGGGCCGCTGATGCGCTGGCTGACCTGGGCGCTTGCGCTCGCGCTGCTGGCGGCGGCCGTCGCACTGCTGCTGCAGATTAACGCGGGCAACGTCGCGTTCTTCATCCCGCCCTACCGGCTGGATGTCTCCTTGAATGTTGTGCTGCTGGCGCTGCTGGTGCTGCTCGCCGTCACGTACTGGGGCGCTCGCGCACTGCAGAAGGTTGCGGACTTTCCTGAACGCGTGCGGCTGTACCGGGCCCGGCGCGAGGAAGTCGGCGGGCAGCAGGCGCTGGTGGAGGCCGTGCGCAGCCTGCTCGAAGGGCGCTTCGCGCGGGCCGAGAAGGCTGCGCGTGCGGCGCAGTCTTCAACCACGACGGCGGGTGTGGCGGCGCTGATCGGCGCGCGGGCGGCGCATCGCATGCAGGAGTATGAGCGGCGCGACGACTGGCTGCATCGCGCCGGGGACGACCGCCACGTGGATACCGCTCGGCTGGTGGCCAGCGCCGAGATGTGGACCGAGCAACGTGAAAACGAAGCCGCGCTCGGCGCGATCGACCAGCTGCGGGGCTCCGGCGCACGCCACCTGCACGCATTGCGGATTGCGCTCAACGCGAATCTGCAGTCGGGCCGCTGGGAAGAAGCGCTGAAGGCCTTGCGCTCGCTCGAGAAGCGCAGCGCCCTGCATCCGGTGCTTGCCCGCAAGCTCAAGGTGGCCGTCTACCGGGAGCAACTGCTGGCGCAGCGCTACGAGCCCGTGGCTCTCGAGGTTGCCTGGGACGGGATTCCGGCGCCGGATCGCACTCTGCCGGAAGTCGCGTTCGAAGCGGCGCGCCTTCTAAACCTCGCCGGGCGCGGCGGCCGTGCGGCGGAAGCCATCGAGCAGGCCCTCGCGCTGCCGCGCGAGCAGTGGGATGAGTCCTGCGAGCCCTTGCTGAACGAGTATGCGCGGGCGCAGTCGTTTCCTGCGCGTGGCCAGCTCGAACGGGTGGAAACATGGCTTGCCGCTGGCGGGCAGGAGGATCGACTGCGGGCCGTGCTGCTGCGAACCGCGGGCGTGCTCTGTCTGCGTGAGCAGCTGTGGGGCAAGTCGCGGAGTTACCTTGCCGAAAGCCTGCAGATCGAGAAGTCGCCGGCGACGCTCGTCGCACTGGCGCGCCTGGCCGAGGCTGTCGGAGACGAAGCCGAAGCCGCGCAGCACTTTCGCGAAGCGGCGCTGGGCTTCGCGCAGCCGACGGCGGGGCCCGCCGAAGGCGCGCGCCCCATCCTGCGCGACAACTCGTTCTGACCGCGCCGCTAGGCGGCAGGGCCATGCCGAAGCACGGCGTTCCGGACAGCGATGACACCGGTGTGGAGCGGGTTCGCGAATCAGTTCGAAACCGGCCACATCAGGAAAATCCAGGACGGCAGGCAGGTCGCGTCGCTTCGGCCGGCGGCGATGGCGCCGAGGTCCGGTTGATCGGACGCGGACCGGGCGGCGCGCTGTTCTCCATCCTCGCCGTCGCAGCGAACTGCATCACTCCCCGGCTGCGGACCTTTGTCGCCGTCGTGCCCGGCTGCCTGGCGGTGGTGAGGTACGTTCCCGTCGTTTCACTCGGACTGCGCGACGTCGTGCATCGCTGAGGCGTGGCGACGCGGCAGGATTCCTGGCGGTATGCCATCCCTGCGGCAGCTGCGCGGGGCGTGGTCAAATCGCGGTATGGACGCGATGAATCAGACTTTCCTGATCGCTGGCCTTCTGTGCTTCGTCGCGATCGCGCTGTCGGCGGCGTCGCAGAAGGTCGGCGTGCCGTCGCTGCTCGTGTTTCTCGCCGTCGGCCTGTTTGCGACCGAACTGCCGCAGCTGCAGTCGGTTCGGATCGATGTGGAGACCGCCGTGCTGGTCGGAAACCTGGCACTGGCGGTCATCCTGCTCGACGGCGGACTGCGCACCCGGCTGGCGACGTTCCGCATGGTTGCCGCCCCGTCGTTGACGCTGGCGACGGTCGGCGTCGTTCTGACCGCCGTGCTCGTCGGGATCGCGGGCGCGTGGCTGCTCGATCTCGACTGGCGCTACGGACTGCTGCTGGGTGCGATCGTCGGCTCGACCGACGCGGCGGCGACCTTCGCGCTGCTCGGCAGCCGCGGCCTGCGCCTCAATGAGCGTGTCGAGTCCACGCTCGAGGTGGAGTCCGGCATCAACGATCCGATGGCGGTGTTCCTGACGCTGGGGGTGATCGAACTCATACGGCTTCCGGAGCAGTCGCTGACGGCGCTGCTGCCGATGTTCCTGCAGCAGCTCGGCATCGGCCTGCTCGTGGGTGTTGCCCTCGGGTACCTGCTGTCGCTGGCGGTCGCGCGCGTGCGGCTCGAAGAGGGCCTGTATGCGCTGCTGATCCAGTCCGGCGGCCTGGCCACTTTCGCGCTAACCAACCTGCTGGGTGGCAGCGGGTTCCTGGCGATCTATCTGGCCGGGATGCTGATTGCGAACCGTCGCGTCCACGTCGGCGAAGACGTGCTGCGTGTCAGTGACGGCTTCGCCTGGCTGGCACAGGCCGGCATGTTCCTGGTGCTGGGCATCATCACGGATGTGCGCGGCCTGCTCGACGTTGCAGGCCCGGCGCTGCTGGCAGCCGCTGTGCTGATGTTCGTCGCGCGGCCCCTCGCCGTGGCCGCCTGCCTGCTGCCGTTCCGGTACCCGGCGCGGGAGGTCGCCTTCATCGGCTGGCTTGGTCTGCGCGGCGCGGTGCCGATCGTGCTCGGACTGTTTCCGCTGGTGGCTGCCTTGCCGCACGCGCAGGTGCTGTTTCACATCACATTCTTCATTGTGCTGCTCTCGTTGCTGCTGCAGGGGGGCACCTTGCCGGTCGCGGCGCGACTGGCAAAGGTGCGGGCCGGGCGACCGCGCGCGGCGATTGCCACGGCCCCGCTCGATGGCGGCGCCCGGTCCCGGGAAGTCGTGCAGTTCATCGTCGCCGAAGGCGCACCGGCGACGCGCCGCGCGCTCGACGAAATCGACTGGCCGGAGGGTTCGCGCCTGATCGAACTCGAGCGCGGCGGTCGCATCGTCGAGCCTGCCACGCTGCGCAGCGGCGATCTGGTGGCCGTCGTTGCGCCGGCCGAGCAGGTCGGCGCGCTCGAGGAACTGTTCGCGCCTGCGTCGGCGGACGGCGAGCTGACGCTGGCGGCGTCGGCCACGCTGGGTGACCTGCAGGACTACTACGGCGTCGAGCTGCCGCCGGAACTGCCGCGCGACATGACGCTCGACGCCTACGCAGTACGCCTGCTGCGGGGCCGGGCGGCGAGTGGTGACGTCCTCGCGCTCGGTGGCCTGCGCCTGCGGGTGCGCGAGGCGAGCGCCGGTGTCGTGCGTTCCTTCAGCCTCGCGCTGACGAGACACTAGACGCAGCGGCCGCCATCGACCTCGAGGCAGGTTCCCGTGATGAAGGCCGCTTCATCACTCGCGAAAAAGAGGCACGCATTGGCGACATCTTCGGGCCGGCTGAAACGCCCGAGGGGGATCGTCGCCAGGAATTTCTTGCGGTTCTCGGGGGTGTCCGGCATGCCCATGAACTGCTCGAGCAGCCCGGTCTCGCCAATGACCGGGTTGACGCAGTTGACACGGATGTTGTCGGGCCCGAGCTCGGCCGCCATGCCCTTGCTGGTGATGATGACCGCTCCCTTGGTGCCGTTGTACCAGGTGAGACCCGGCCGCGGGCGCACGCCCGCCGTGGAGGCCACGTTGATGAAGCAGCCACCGCCGTGCGAGCGGAAGTACGGCACCATGTGGATCGCGGTCAGGTAGATCGACTTCACGTTGACAGCGTAGATGCGGTCGAACTCGGTTTCGGCGACGCCCAGCAGAGGCTGGTTGCGGTGCGTGGTGCCCGCGTTGTTGACGACGATGTCGAGCTGTCCGTAGTGGGTCAGCGCCGCATCGAGCAGCCCCTTCACGTCGGAGCTTTGGGTCACATCACCAAAGGCGAACTGTGCGCGGCCGTCGGCGGCACGGAGCGCTGCCGCCACGGCCTCGCCGCTGTCCCGGGCGAGGTCGTTGACGATCACGGCACAGCCCTCGCGCGCGAATCGTTCGGCGATTCCGCGGCCGAATCCGGAGGCCGCGCCGGTGACGATCGCGACTTTCCCTGCCAGGCGTGCGCTCATGATGACAATGTCCTCCGAAAGAAAACGACGCGCTGGGTCTCGGTAAAGCCGAGCGCCCGATGCATGGCATGCGAGTCGGTATTGTCGAGCAGCGCGTCGGAGGCGAGCTCGCTCGCGCCGAGCTTGCGCGCCCAGGCGGCGACCCGCTCGCACAGCGCGCGGGCGATGCCGCGGCGACGGTAGGCCGGCTTCACGTAGATGCCTTCGAGGAAGGCCACCGGTTCACCCGGCAACGACTCGCAGCCGTTCACGTAGCAGCGACGGACGGCCGCTTCGGCAAAGCCCACGACGCCGTTCTCGAGCGCCAGCAGAACGAAGTAGTCCGGTGAACGCAGCAGGTACCCGGCTTCGCGGACGTGGTCCGCCGCCGACGTTGCGGGCCAGAGCTCGTGCCGCAACCCGGCCCAGGTCATCGCCCGGTCCGGCGACAGGGCCGCGAACTCGAGCGCGGCCTCAGCCATGCCTGATCGCGATCGTCTTCAGGGTGGTGAAGCCCAGCAGTGCCTCGAATCCCTTTTCGCGTCCGTAGCCGCTCGACTTCACGCCGCCGAAGGGCAGTTCCACGCCGCCGCCGGCGCCATAGTTGTTGATGAAGACCTGGCCGCAACGCAGCTTGCGGGCGAGCCGCAACTGTCGCGCGCCGTCGCGCGTCCATACGCCGGCGACCAGGCCGAACGGTGTGCCGTTGGCAATGCGCAGCGCTTCCGGCTCGGAGTCGAACGGCAGGGCGGCCAGTACCGGGCCGAAGATCTCCTCCTGCGCGAGCCGGTGCGTCGGGGGCACATCGCGCAGCAGCGTCGGCGCCTGGTAGTAGCCGGTCTGCGGAGCTTCATCGACGACCTGCCCGTGCGCCGCCATGACGATGCCGTCATGCTCGGCCTGGCTCAGGTAGTCCCAGACGCGCTGCAATTGCGCCTGCCGGATCAGCGGGCCGGCGTCGAGGTCGGCCAGCGCCGGGCCGACGCGCAGCCGCGTAATCGCCTCCCCGACCCGCGCAACGAGTTCCTCGTAGATGGCGCGCTCGACCAGGAGCCGGCTGCCGGCGGAACAGGTCTGCCCACAGTTCTGCACAATGGCATTGACGATGACCGGCAGTACGTCGTCGAGGTTGGCGTCGGCGAAGACGATCTGGGGCGACTTGCCACCGAGCTCCAGCGTCACCGGGCAATGATGCTTCGCCGCGGCCTGCGCCACCGCTGTGCCGGTAACCGGCGAGCCCGTGAAGGAAATGTGATCGATGTTCCCGTGCGCCGCCAGCGCCGCACCTGCCTCGTGACCCAGGCCGGTGACGATGTTGAGCGCACCGTCGGGGAACCCGACCTCGGCGGCCAGCTCGGCGACGCGCAGCAGCGACAGGCAGGCATCCTCGGCCGGCTTGACGACACAGGCGTTGCCGGCTGCGAGTGCAGCTCCCACGCTGCGGCCGAAGATCTGCATCGGATAGTTCCACGGGATGATGTGGCCCGTGACACCGTGCGGCTCGCGCAGCGTCAGTACGGTCATGCCGGCTTGATACGGAATCGTCTCGCCGTGCAGCTTGTCGGCGGCCCCGGCGTAGTACTCGAAGTAGCGGGCCAGTGCCGTGGCGTCGGCGCGACCCTGTCTAAGCGGTTTGCCGGTCGTCCGTGATTCGAGGTGCGCAAGCTGCTCGTGGTGGTCCAGCACGGCGGCCGAGAGCTTCATCAACAGCCGCCCGCGCTCGGTCGCCGTCATGCGACCCCAGTCGCCATCGAAGTTCTCGCCCAGCGCGGCCCGCGCTGCGCGGACCGCGTGGTCGATGTCAGTGCCGTCACCTCGTGCGATGCGGGCAAAGGGCTTGCCGTCAGAGGGATCAACTACGTCGATCGTCAGCCCTTCGTTCGAGGCGACCCAGCGGTTGCCGATGAAGTGGTGGGTTCCGGCGGGCGTTGCCCAGTGATCGTCCATCGATGCTCCTTGCCAGCAGCTCCGGTTTAGACGGCATTATTCAGCATAGCCCCGCGCTGCGAGGCCCATTGCCGCCTCAAGCCGGCGGACGCGTCGGACCATGGCTTTGTCGATAGAATCGGCCAGCCTTCGACGGATACCCTCATGAGCCTTGATCGCGTTCCTGCCGGCCGCAATGTTCCAGACGACTTCAACGTCATCATCGAGATTCCCGCGCACGCGGACCCGATCAAGTACGAGGTCGACAAGGAGACCGGTGCGGTCTTCGTCGACCGGTTCATCGGCACGGCCATGCATTACCCCTGCAACTACGGCTACGTGCCGAAGTCGCTGGCAGACGACGGCGATCCTCTCGATGTGCTCGTGATCACGCCGTTTCCGCTGCAGCCGGGTGTCGTCGTGCGCTGTCGTCCGCTCGGTGTCCTGAAGATGGAAGACGAGGCGGGCGGCGACTCCAAGCTGCTGGCCGTGCCGGTCGACAAGATCCTGCCCTGGTACAAGCACTGGCAGCAGTGGTCGGACATCGCGCCGGAACGGCTGGCGCAGATCCAGCACTTCTTCGAGCACTACAAGGATCTGGAGCAGGGCAAGTGGGTCAAGGTCATCGGCTGGGAGGGTCCTGACTCCGCGCGCAAGGACATCCTCGACGCGATTGCGGCTTACAAGTCGGCATCGCCTCAGCCGGCCTATTAGCCTGTCTCACCCACTACGCCGGGCCCTGATCGATCTAGAGCGAGCATGAGCCTGGAGCGCCTTCGCGCCCACCGCTACCTGATACTGCTGCTGATGCTGGTGACGGCCATCGTGCTCGGCATGGCGTACGCCCCGCATGCCTATCTGCGCGAAGCCGTCGTGACGATACTGATGGTGATGGTGTTCTTCATCGTCTTCGAGCGTCACTCGCACCGTCTCCTGTCACTGTGCGCGGGCCTGGTCGTGGTCGTCGCGCTCTGGGCGCTTCGCCTGCTGCCGCTCCAGCAGCGTCACGTTCTCGAAGTTGCCGTTCATCTCAGCGGGGCGCTGTTCCTGGCGCTCGCGGTCAGTGCCATCCTCCGACACCTGTTCGAGCGGCGCGCGGTGAACATCGACGACGTGCTCGGAACACTGTGCGGTTACCTGCTCGCCGCGATGGCCTGGGCCAACGTGTACGCGGTCATCGAGCTGACTGCACCCGGCGCTTTCAACGTCGCCGGACCGATCGCGCCAGCCCTTGGCCAGTGGCATGAACGGGAATCGCTGTTCCTGTACTTCAGCCTAACGACGCTGACGACGATCGGATACGGCGATGTGTCGCCTGTGGCGGCGGCCGCGCGCAGCGCCGCCGCGCTCGAAGGCGTCTTCGGTCAGTTTTATATTGCCGTCGTGGTGGCGCAACTGGTCGGTTCCAAGCTCGCCGAAGCGAACTCGCGCGATCCATCGGATCGACGCTAGGCGATTCGGCGCCGGCGTGCCGCCAGCACGTTGAGTCCGAGGCCGGCCAGCACGAGTGCTGCGCCCGCCAGTTTCCACCACGTCACCGGTTCGCCGAGCAACCATACAGCGCAGCTCATGCCGACGATCGGAACCAGCAGCGTGAACGGCGCAACCACGGCGGCGGGATGCCGGCGCAGCAGCCAGGCCCAGATCCCGAAGGCCACCAGCGTGGTGGGCCAGGCCTGGAATGCAATGCCGAGCCAGTTTCCCGCCGAAAGCTCGCCGACGATGCGAACGCTGCGTGACATGCCTTCGGTGGCAAGCGTCACGATCGCGAGCGGAATGACGGCCGCCGCGCTGCCCCAGACGACGACAGCCAGCGGGCTATCGCCCGGTACGCGCTTGACGATGATGTTGGCGGTGGCCCAGGCGAGGGCCGCGGCGATGACCAGTGCGAATCCCAGCGCCGTCCCGGCCGGCAGGTGCCATGCGACCAGGACAAGCCCTGCGCCGGCGACGAGGCCTCCAAGCACCTGCAGCGGTCCCGGCCGCTCGTGCATCAGCAGGGCCACCAGCGCGATGGTGAAGAAGGCCTGGACCTGGATGACCAGCGACGACAGGCCCGTCGGCATCCCGGCCGCCATGCCGGCAAAGAGAAACGTGAACTGGAGCGCAAACGCGAACAGCCCATAGCCAGCAATCAGCCGCCAGGGCGCCCGCGGCCGTGGCACGAACAGCATGGCCGGGAACGCCGCCAGCACGAAGCGCAGCAACGTCAGCAGCAGCGGGGGGATGTCGTTGAGCCCCCAGCGAATGACGACGAAGTTAAATCCCCAGATCGTGACCATCAGCAGGGCGGCGGCCAGGTGCAGCGGTGTCATGGCGGCGCGGACGGACGCCGCAGGGCAGACCGCTCGTGAAGCTCGTCGATATAGGACTCGATGCCGCCGGTCTCGCGGGCGAGGTAGCGTTCGACGGCGTCGGCGAAGGCGGGATACCGAAGCAGATGGCACGACCAGGTCTTCACCGGCTCGAATCCGCGCGCGTGCTTGTGTTCGCCCTGGGCACCGCCTTCGATGACCTTCAACCCGCGCTCGATCGCGAATTCGATGAGCTGGTAGTAGCTGACCTCGAAGTGCAGGCACGGGATCGCTTCCAGCGTGCCCCAGTAGCGTCCATAGACACGCTCGTCGTCGAAGAGCGCCAGCGCGGCCGCGATGTCGCGCCCCGCCCGTGCCGCGACCACGAGCATCAGGTTCTCCGGCATCGTCTGCGCGAGGCGCAGGAAAAACTGACGGTTCAGGTAAGGACTGGAGTGGTGTGCTGCATAGGTGTTGCGATAGCAGAGGTCGAACAGCGCCCAGTCGGCTTCCGTGATTGCCGGTCCGACGCAGCGCCGTACGCTCACACCGGCCGTCTCCACCTTGCGGCGTTCGGCGCGAACCTTCTTGCGCTTCGGCTGTGCGAGGTTGGCGAGGTAGTCGTCGAACGTTCTGTAGTCGCGATTGAACCAATGGAACTGGACCGACTGGCGCATGAGGGCACCGGCCTGGGCAAGACAGGCTGCCTCGACCTCGGTCGGGAACAGCACGTGGAGTGTCGACAGCGACGACTCGACAAACAGGTCGATCAGCTCCCTCGCCATGCGCGCGCGCGCGGTGGCGTCGCTGGCCAACAGGCGCGGCCCGGGCACCGGCGTAAACGGCACTGCGGCGAGCCACTTCGGGTAATACGCAATGCCGTGGCGCTGGTGCGCCTCGGCCCACGCCCAGTCGAAGACGTATTCGCCGTAGGAGTGGTGCTTGCGATACAGCGGCACGGCGGCGCAGAGCCGGTCGCGCCGCCACAGGGTGAGATAGTGAGGTTCCCAGCCCGTGCGCGCGGACGCGCAGCCCGTCTCATGCAGCGCCTGCAGGAATTCGAACCGTACGAACGGGTTCGAGCCGGGCGCGCCACGGAGCAGGGCGTTCCATGCTTCGGGGCCAACCTCGCCGAGGTCGTGCACGATGCGCGTGCAATAATCTTCGGAACCTGCTTCGTCCATACATGAGCTCGAACGTCAAAGTCGCGGTCGCACAGATCAACTGCTCGGTGGGCGACTTCGAGGGCAACTGCAGGAAGATCGTGGAAGCGGCGGCGCGGGCCGTGGCCGAAGGCGCCCATGTCCTGGTCACGCCAGAGCTTTCACTGACCGGATATCCACCCGAGGACCTGCTGCTGCGTCGGGCATTCTACGCAGCGTGCGACTCTGCGCTGCAGCGGCTCGCCGTCCAGCTGCTGGAATACCCGGAACTTGCTGTCGTGGTTGGCCATCCGCTCGCGCGCGAGGGCCTGCGCTTCAACGCCGCGTCCGTCCTGCAAGGTGGCGTCGTCGTGGGCACCTACTGCAAGCACGACCTGCCGAATTACGACGTCTTCGACGAACAGCGCTACTTCACGCCGGACAACCGGCCCTTCGTGTTCGACGTGAACGGCACGCTGTTCGGCGTCAACATCTGCGAGGACACCTGGTTCCATTACGCGCCCGAATGCGCCCAGGCGGCCGGGGCACAGGTGCTGCTCGTGCTGAATGCTTCCCCGTTTCACCTCGGCAAGCAGGTGCAGCGGCTGCAGACAATGCGCGGCAACGTCTCGCACTTCGGTCTGCCCTTGGTCTATGCCAACCTGACGGGCGGCCAGGACGAACTGGTGTTCGACGGGGCCTCGTTCGTGCTCGCCGCCGACGGCACCCTGGTGGCCATGGCTCCCTACTTCGACGAAGCGGTGCTGGTGGTCGAATTTGTCGATGGCGCCCCGCAGCCCGCATCGATTGCGGCGGAGCCGTCGCTCGAGGCGCTCGCCTACCAGGCGCTGGTGCTTGGTGTGCGCGACTACGTCGGGAAAAACGGCTTCCCGGGGGCACTGATCGGACTCTCCGGCGGCGTTGATTCGGCGCTCACGCTGGCGATTGCCGTGGACGCACTGGGTGCCGACCGGGTGCGGGCGGTGATGATGCCGTCGCAGTTCACGGCGCCGATGAGCCTCGAGGATGCCGCGGCGCTTGCGCGCAACCTCGGCGTGCGCCACGACGTGCTGCCGATCAAGCCACCCTTCGACGCATTCCTGTCGACGCTGGCAGAAGAGTTCCGCGGCCTGCCGTGGGACACCACCGAGGAAAACCTCCAGGCCCGCATACGTGGCACGCTGCTGATGGCGCTGTCCAACAAGTACGGTGCGATCGTGCTGACGACGGGCAACAAGTCCGAGACGGCGGTGGGCTATTCGACGCTCTATGGCGACCTCGCGGGCGGATTCGCGGTCATCAAGGACATCCTGAAGACGCTTGTGTACCGGCTGTGCCGCTATCGGAATTCGATCACGGATGTCATTCCGGAGCGCATCCTGACGCGCGCGCCGAGCGCCGAACTGAAGGCCGGCCAGACCGACCAGGACTCGCTTCCCGAGTACGAGGTACTGGACGCGATCATCACCCGCTACATGCAGGAAGGGGAATCGATCGCCGACATCGTTGAAGGCGGTTTCGACGAGGGCGTGGTCCGCCAGGTCGTCCGCATGATCCGGTCCTCCGAGTACAAGCGCCGGCAGTCGCCGGTGGGTATCCGCGTCACCCACCGCAGTTTCGGCCGCGACTGGCGCTACCCCATCACGAACCGGTTCCGTGAAGAGAACGCCACGCTCTAGAATCCGGTTCGAAACCCGTACGCATCAGCAGCCAGGAAAGCGAACATGAAACAGATCACCGCGATCATCAAGCCATTCAAGCTCGACGAGGTGCGCGAAGCGCTCGCGGAAGTCGGCGTCACCGGGCTCACGGTGACGGAAGTGAAGGGGTTTGGGCGCCAGAAGGGCCACACCGAGCTCTACCGCGGCGCCGAGTATGTCGTCGACTTCCTGCCGAAGGTGAAGGTCGAGGCGGTCGTTCCCGAGGCGCTGGTCGAGCGCGCGATCGAGGCCATCACCAAGGCGGCGCGGACTGGCAAGATCGGCGATGGCAAGATCTTCGTGCGGGCCGTCGAGCAGGTGATCCGCATCCGCACCGGTGAAGAGGGCGAAGCAGCCGTTTAACGGTCGCCGCGGCTGGCAGAGCCCTTGATCGACCAGTCGTAGCGCCAGGCGAGCAGGCGGATCGCCGTCGTCGCAGCGGCGGCGGACCACAGCGCCAGTGCCGGGTTTACCCCGGCGCGTGTCATCAGCACATAGAGCCAGCAGCCGAAGAACGCAGCGATCGCGTAGGGACGGCCGTCGCGCAGGACCATCGGCACTTCGTTGAGCAGGACATCGCGCAGCACGCCGCCGAAGACTCCGGTCACGACGCCCATCATCGTCGCGACGAAAGGCGACATGCCGCTGTCGAGCGACAGCGCCACGCCGGTAATGCTGAAGAAGCCCAGCCCGACGGCGTCGGCGACGACAAACGCCGGATTCGGGACGATGCGCTGAGCGAGCCGCATCATCGGCGTGGCCAGCAGTGTCATGGCGAGTATGACAATCGGATACGCCTCGTGTTCGACCCAGAAGAAGGGCCGGCGCTCGAGCAGGATGTCACGCAGGGTGCCGCCGCCGAAGGCCGTCACGAACGCGACGACATAGACGCCCACCAGGTCCATGTCCTTGCGCTGGGCTTCGGCGAAACCGGAAAACGCGCACGCCAGCACGGCGACGACTTCGACGACAAACAGGAACGCCTGGGCCTCGTTCACGAACGCGACGCCGGCCGCAGCAGCACGACGAGCGCGCCGCTGCCGCCTTCGGCGGGGCGGGCCTGGCAGAAGGCAATGACTTCGTCGCGCTGGGCCAGCCACACGCGTGCCTTGCCTTTCAGGACCGGCTGGCGATCCTTCGACCCCAGGCCCTTGCCATGCACGACGCGCACGCAGCGCAGTCCGCGCCGGAGCGCCTCGCGCAGGAACTGGCCGAGCAGCTCGCGGGCTTCGTCGACGCGCAGGCCATGGAGATCGAGATGGTCCTGGATCACCCACTCGCCGCGCCTGAGCTTGCGCAGCACATCGGGTCCGATTCCGGGCCGCCGGAATGACAGGTCCGCGTCGGTATGGAGCAGGGTGTCGATCTCGAATTCGTCCGACACAGACGCGATCAGAACCTGCTGGTCGTCCTCGAGACGCTTGTGCGCCACCGGTGGGTGGGGCGGTCGGTCATGCTCGACGCGCTGCCTGATCGCCAGCGGCGTGACGGCACCGACTGCAGCGCGGAATTCGTCGGCGGCCGTTGCCTTCGCGACCGTCGCACGCTGCTGCTCCGCTTCGACCTTCTTCCGGCTGGCCGCGTCATGCTTCAACGCTTCATGCAGTGAAGCAAGCTGCGCGAGATCCTTTATGCGCGTGGCCATGCCCGGTCTCCCCGCGGAGACTCAGGCCGCGACGGCTTTCTCGGCGGCAGCCGTGGCCGGCTGCTGGTTTTCGAGATAGCGCTGCGCATCGAGTGCCGCCATGCAACCGGTGCCGGCACTGGTGATCGCCTGCCGGTAGACGTGGTCCTGGACATCGCCCGCCGCGAACACGCCCGGTACGCTGGTGGCGGTTGCCATCCCGTTAAGCCCGCCCTTCGTGATGATGTAGCCGTTGGCCATGTCGAGCTGGCCGGCAAAGAGTTCGGTGTTGGGCCGGTGACCGATCGCGATGAAAACCCCCTGCAGTGCGAGATCCTGCGAAGAGCCGGTCTGCACGTTCTTGATCCGCGCAGCGTTGACGCCTGAGTCATCGCCGAGAACCTCGTCGAGCACGCTGTGCAGCTTGAGCTCGATCTTGCCTTCCTTCACCTTTTCCATCAGGTGGTCGATCATGATTGGTTCGGCGCGGAACTTGTCGCGGCGATGAACCAGCGTGACCTTCTTCGCGATGTTGGAAAGGTAAAGCGCCTCCTCCACGGCGGTATTGCCGCCGCCAACGACGGCCACGTCCTGATTCTTGTAGAAAAATCCGTCGCAGGTAGCGCAGCCCGAGACGCCCTTGCCCATGAACGCCTGCTCGGACGGCAGCCCGAGGTACATCGCGCTGGCGCCGGTGGCGATGATCAGTGCATCGCAGGTGTATTCGCCGCTGTCGCCGATCAGCCGCAGCGGTCGCTCGTCGAGTTTGGCCGTGTGGATCTGATCGAACACGATCTCCGTGTTGAAGCGCTCGGCGTGGGCGAGAAAGCGTGCCATCAGGTCAGGCCCCTGCACGCCGTGGGCATCCGCCGGCCAGTTGTCGACGTCGGTGGTCGTCATCAGCTGGCCACCCTGCGCCAGCCCGGTGATCAGCACCGGCTTGAGGTTGGCCCGCGCCGCATAGACCGCGGCCGTGTAGCCCGCCGGTCCCGACCCCAGGATCAGCACCCGCGCATGTTTGGTGACTGCCATCATCTTCCCCGGAAATGTCCAAAGATTATAGGTGGGGGTGGTATGGCGATCACTCAACCGATAGTTCGAATTGAGTCGCGTTTCCCATCCCGCACGCCGTTGATGGCGTCGGACGCGGCACGAATCCCCTCCCGCTTGGCGGGAGGGCCGGGGAGGGTGCCCCGCCGCTGCTCTTCGGCGTAGCGCCCGGCCGCTCCGAAGCGCAGCCGACAAATCGATCAGTTCTGGTCCGAGTGCACGTGCGACGCGCGCAGCGCGTCGCGTACACGAGGACCACCTGACTTACATTTGCCTGAACAGATGCGTGTAGGTATCCGAGACCAGCAGTGTCTCGGGGCGTGTCTTCAGCTTGACCAGCATGCGGCCGCGGAAGTCACGCGTGACACCGGCGATGGCGGTCGCGTTGACGAGGGTGGAGCGATGGATCTGCCAGAACTGGACCGGATCGAGTTCTTCGACGAGTTCCTTCAGCGGCTTGCGGATCAGCGCCTCGCCCTCGGCCGTGACGACCCGCGTGTACTTGTTGTCGGCCTGGAAGTAGGTGATCTCGTCGACCGTGATGAGCTTCAGGTTCTGGCCGACCGAGGCATTGATCCAGCGCAGCGGCTGCTTGGTGCTGCCGGCCGCCGCGGGCGAAGCCGCCAGCGGGCCGAGCGCCGCGTCGATGCGCGCCGGGGGCGAGCCAAGCCGCTGCTTCAGGCGGCTCACCGCGGTGAACAGGCGCGCCGCCGAGACGGGCTTCAGCACGTAGTCGACCGCGCCCTGGTCGAACGCCGCCACGGCATGCTGGTCGTAGGCGGTGACGAACACGACGTGGCAGCGCCCGTTGGCCTGGCGCGCAACTTCCAGGCCGGTGGCGCCGGGCATCTGGATATCGAGGAACAGGACGTCAGGCTGCTGCTCGTCGAGCAGCCGCAGCGCCTGGACGCCATCGGCCGCTTCGCCGACGATCTGCAACTCGGGCCAGAGCTGGCCGAGTTGCTCGACCAGCTGGTGCCGCAGCGTCGCTTCATCTTCGGCGACGATGGCAGTCGGCCCGCTCATGGCCTGCGGGACGCGATGTCGGCGGGAATCCGCATCGTGAGTTGGGTCGTATTCCCCTGCAGTTCGACGCAGTCCAGCGACGCACGGGCGCCATAGAGACCGGCGAGCCGCTCGCGCACGCGGATGATTTCAGGGTCCTCGGCGCAACCGCCCGGCGCCGCCACCCGCAGGATGATCGCGACATCGTTTCCCGCGCGCTGCACCGCGATGCGGATGCTCGATGGCGCGACGTCCGCACGTTCCCGCACGGCGCGCTGCACGAGCGGCAACAACAGCATCGGGTAGAAGCGTGCTTCGCGGCAGTCTTCGGCCAGCGAGACCGTCAGGGTCGGCGAGCCATTGCGGGTCGAACGCACGACCTCGAGGTAGGCCTCGACCAGCTCGATCTCGGCGGCCATCGTCGAACCGGATTCGCGCAGCCGCGGCAAGGCCACGCGCAGGTACGTAATGAGCCGGTCGAGGTTGTCGGCGGCACCGGCCGTGTCCCTCTGGTACAGGCGCTCGATGTCGACGAGCGTGTCGAACAGGAACTGCGGCTCGACCTGCGCCTGCATGGCCGCCAGGCGCGACTCCAGGACGTCGCGCGCGAGCGCGGCCTGCTCGCGCTGGGTCGTGCGGATCGCTTCGTTCGTCAGGGCGCGGCGCTGTATCACTTCAGCCGCCGCCACGAAAAGCGCCGACCACGCCACGAAGTGGATCGCGTTGCCGATCAGCACGAGGGCCAGGGCCGGCTGCGGCTTGACCTTGCCTGACATTTCCCACCACAGCCTGTCGATCTCCAGCGCCCGCATCAGCGGCACCGCGATGCACGCGGCGGCCACGGCACCAATGACAATGGCCCAGCCCACCCGGACGTTGCGGGCCCGGCCGCTGATCGGGGCGCCGTCGGTGGCGGCGACCCAGGCCATCAGTGTCGTGCCAAACAGGATCAGCGACGTCGCCAGGTCGAAGGCCATCATCAGCGAAACGCCCGGCTTGCCGAGCTTGTCGATCATCGCCGTGAAGTCGACGACGGACATCAGCGCGCTGGCGAGCAGCCACGCGACCAGGTGGCGCGAGCCCATTTTGGTCCAGGCGTGGAACCAGCGCGGAAGGCCGCGCGGCGCACCGTCGAGAGTGGCGGACTGGGGAAGAACGGCACTCATGCGGGCTGTCCTTGCAGTTGGACCGGCAATTTGACCGTCGCGACGACGCCGCGCGGGGTGCCCATGGCGAGCGACAGCGACGCCTCGCCGCCATACAGCGCGGCCAGCCTTGAACGGGTATTGGCGAGTCCCACGCCACTGCCGCCGCTGGATGAAAATCCCGCACCGTTGTCGGCGATTTCGATCAGGAAGTGCTCGCGTCCGTCAGGGCGCGCGCGAATGTCGATGTGCCCGCCCTCGGGCAGCGGTGAGAGCCCATGCTTGATGGCGTTTTCGACCAGGGTGGGCAGCACCATCGGCGGCACCCGCGCGGTCGCAAGCTCGCCCGGGGCCTCGATCGCGAACGTGAGTCGATCGCCCATGCGCATCTGCAGGATCGTCAGGAACGAGCGCACGAGTTCGATCTCCCGCTGCAGCGTGGAGCCAGGCTCGCGCATCGATGGCAGGGCCGCGCGCAGGTAGTTGATCAGGCTCGACAGCATCTCTCGCCCGCGGGCCGGCGCGGTTTCGTAGAGCCGCTTGACGTTGGCGAGCGTATTGAAGAGGAAGTGTGGCTCAATCTGCGCCTGCAGCGCGCACAGGTGCGCCTCGACCATCTGCGCCTGCAGGCCCTCGCGCCGGCACTCGGCATCGGCCAGCTCAGAGCGTGCCACTTCATCGGTGCGTATCGTGTGAAACAGCCAGTAGCCGAAGCCGCCGACGGCGGCCCACAGCGCCCATACTTGGACGAAATAGCCAGGCTCCTTGGCGATGCTCGATGCCAGTGGGCTGCCGGCGACCCACACCCGGATCGGAACGGCGACGGCGGCGGCGACGAGCGAGACGATGACACCGAGCGTGAGGGCGGAGCGCGCGCCCAGGCGCCGCGCAGTGACGAACGCTTCGACGCACGCGATCGCCAGCAGCAGCAGGACGGCACTGATCATCGTCTGGCGCACGCCGCGTACGAGGTCGAAGGCCCAGGACTCGATCGGCTCATAACTGAGCCAGATCACGAAGCGGCCGGCAAGCAGCAGCAAGCAGAAATAGAACAACGCCGCGACGTTGCGCAGGTTGAACACCCGCGCGAACGCCTCGCGGGCGGGAGAACGCTCGTGCGGGCTGGAGCCTAGGGCAGGCAGGGCGAATACCGAGGCCATCGGAACAGGATTCTGCAAGCCGTGCGCCCCTGCCGCAATCCCGCGCGACGAAGCTGGGGCCCAGCGGCGCGAAGTCGCTGTCAATGCGACGAAATCGGACCCCATTTAGGGGTGCCCGGGCGTTCATCGGTGCGAAAGCCGGGATGGTGCACTCCTATAATCGCCAGACATGTCCTCACGTCCCAACACTGCCCGGGTTTCCGGCGCCGTTTCCGATGGCGCCTGGATCAGGAGCCGGCAGCCATCGGCCCCCATCGGATCGTCGCGGCTCTCGCGCCTGCTGGCCGAGGCTCGCTGGATCGCTGGCGCCGCGCTGGCGGCCGCGCTGCTGGTCGTCCTGCTCACCTATTCGCGCGAGGACCCGGGCTTTACCCATTCTGTCGCCAGCGCTCCGATCCACAACCTTGGCGGGCGGCTCGGCGCCTGGGTGGCTGACGTCGTGCTGCTCGTGTTTGGACTTTCCGCCTACCTGGTCGCGCTTGGGCTGGCTGTCACGGTCGCACGCGCCTTCCGTCGTTTGCACCGGGCCGCGGCCGGGGCGGATCCGCTGGCCGACGACCTGCCGGCCTGGGCGCACGGGCTGGGCTTCGGCCTGCTGCTGGCGGGAGCGACCGGACTCGAGGCGCTGCGCCTGTACAACCTGAAGGCGGCACTGCCGGGTCTCCCGGGCGGGGTCGTCGGCAACGCGATCGCGCCGCTGGTCCAGAGCGGCGTGGGCTTCACCGGCGCCAGTGTGATCTTCCTGGTCGCCATTGCGATCGGGTTGTCCCTGTTCCTGGATTTTTCATGGCTCAGCGTCGCCGAGCGAGTCGGAACCTTCATCGAAGGCTTTTCGCGAAGGGCCGAGCAACGGCGCGAGGAGGCTGAGGACCGTGCCATCGGTGAGGCCGCGACCAAGGTCCGCGAGGCGGCCCTCGCCGAAGAACGTGAACGCATCGAGGAGGCGCCGCCCGTCCATATCGAGCGGCCGCCGGCCCACGTCAAGCCTTCGGAGCGCAAGCAGAAGGAAAAGCAGGTGCCGCTGTTTGCCGAAATGGCCGACGCGCGCCTGCCGGCGCTCGACCTGCTCGACGAGCCGCCGCCAGCCATCGAGAGCGTTTCGACCGAAACACTTGAGTTCACCTCGCGCCTGATCGAGAAGAAGCTGCGTGACTTCAACGTCGAGGCGCAGGTGGTGGCGGCCTACCCGGGACCCGTCATCACGCGCTACGAGATCGAGCCGGCGATCGGCGTCAAGGGCAGCCAGATCGTCAACCTTGCCAAGGACCTGGCGCGCTCGCTGTCGCTCGTCTCGGTGCGCGTTGTCGAGACGATTCCCGGCAAGAACCTGATGGGACTGGAGCTGCCCAATCCGCGGCGGCAGGTCGTGAAGCTCACCGAAATCCTCGGCTCGGCCGTCTACAACGAAAGCGCTTCGCTGGTCACGCTGGGTCTGGGCAAGGACATCGCCGGCAAGGCTGTAGTCGTCGATCTCGCGCGCATGCCGCACCTGCTGGTGGCCGGCACGACCGGCTCCGGCAAGTCGGTCGGCATCAACGCGATGATCCTTTCGATCCTGTACAAGGCCGACCCGTCGCAAGTGCGGCTGATCCTGGTCGACCCGAAGATGCTCGAGCTTTCGGTCTACGAGGGCATCCCGCACCTGCTGTGTCCGGTCGTGACCGACATGCGAGAAGCCGGCAACGCGCTGCAGTGGTGCGTGGCCGAGATGGACAAGCGCTACCGGCTGCTGAGCAAGCTCGGCGTGCGCAGCCTCAGCGGCTACAACCAGAAGCTGGCCGACGCGCGCGCGAAGGGCGAGATCCTGAAGAACCCGTTCTCGCTGACACCCGAAGACGCCGAACCGCTCGAACCGCTGCCGATGATCGTGGTTGTCATCGACGAGCTCGCCGACCTGATGATGGTCACCGGCAAGAAGGTCGAGGAACTGATCGCCCGTATCGCGCAGAAGGCACGCGCCGCCGGCATGCACCTCATCCTGGCGACCCAGCGCCCTTCGGTCGACGTCATCACGGGTCTCATCAAGGCCAACATCCCGGCGCGCATGTCTTACCAAGTGTCGAGCCGCGTCGACTCGCGCACGATCCTCGACCAGATGGGCGCCGAGTCACTGCTGGGGCAGGGCGACATGCTGTACCTCGCGCCAGGCACCGGGCTGCCGACGCGCGTGCACGGCGCCTTCGTCGCGGACGCGGAAGTGCATCGCGTCGTGGAAACACTGCGCAAGCGCGGCGCGCCGCAATATGTAGAAGGCGTGCTCGATGCGCCGGCGACCGAAGGCGACGAGAGCGGCGGCGGTGCGCCGGGTGGGGAAGCCGATCCGCTGTACGACCAGGCCGTCGAGATCGTCGTGAAGAACCGGCGCGCGTCGATTTCGCTGGTGCAACGCCACCTTCGCATTGGCTACAACCGCGCGGCCCGACTCCTGGAAGACATGGAGCGGGCGGGCCTCGTGTCGGCGATGCAGAGCAACGGCAACCGCGAGATCCTGGTGCCGTCGCGCGATGCGTAGCGGTACTCGGCTCGTTGCGGCGGTTCTGCTGAAGTCGGCCGTCCTGTTGACTTGGGCCATTGCCACGCAGGCGCAGGCCGGCGCTATCGAGCAGCTGCGCAGCTTCCTGACCCAGACCACGAGCGCGCGCGGGGAATTCGTGCAACGCGTCGCGCGGGGCTCGGGCGCGGCGGTCCAGGAGTCGGGCGGCCGCTTCGTCTTCCAGCGACCCGGACGGTTTCGCTGGTCCTACGAACGACCTTACGAGCAACTGATCGTCGCGGATGGCCAGCGGCTCACGATTTTTGATCGCGACCTGAACCAGGCCACGGTCCGCAAGCTGCAGACCTCGCTGCCGTCGAGCCCGGCATCTATCCTGTTCGGCTCGAACGATTTCGAACGGGAGTTCGAAGTGAGTGACGCCGGCGCGCGTGACGGGCTCGAGTGGATCGCCGCCAGGCCTCGCGCCAAGGACACGCCGTTCGAGCGCATCGAGATCGGATTCCGCGACGGCTTGCCCGGTGCGATGCTGCTCGTCGACAGCTTCGGACAGACCACGCGGCTCACCTTCGCGAAAGTCGAGCGCAATCCGAAGCTCGACGCCGACACCTTCCGCTTCACGCCGCCGAAGGGGGCGGACGTACTCACCGAGTAGGCGTCGCGAGTGTACGCATCGGCTACGCCGATGCACGTGCACTTGCGACGCCTATCTGTCCGGCTCGAAGAACACCCAGTGCGCCTGTGGGAATGTCTCCTGCAGCGAGGCTTCCACGCGGTTGATGGCGGCGATCAGTTCGTCCGCGCTCGAGGCTGGTGCCATCTCCGCCCTGACGGCGACGACGAGGCGCTCACCCCATTGCAGCGTGATCAAACGGATGATCCTCTTGACTTCGGGGCGCGCGGCTACGTGGGCGTCAATAGCGCGGCGCAGGGACGGCTCGGCAGATTCGCCGACGATCATTCCCTTGATCTCGATGATGATGGCGATGGCGACGACCACCAGCAGCACGCCGACCGCGATCGAGCCGAGCGAATCGAAGAGCGGGTTGCCAGTCCACATCGCGAGCAGGACTGCGATGAACGCCAGCACCAGGCCGCCCAGCGCCGCGATGTCTTCGCCCGCGACCACCATCAATTCGGACTGGCGAGTCTCGCGGAACCAGCGCATGAACGAGCGGCCCGCCTGCACCTTGCGGATCTCGCGCATTGCTCCCCAGAGCGAGGCGGATTCGAGGACGATCGCCACGCCGAGCACAACGAGGGCCACGATTCCGTTCTTCAGCGGCTCTGGATGCGTCAGGCGATGCCACCCCTCGTAGATCGAGAACAGGCCGCCTACCAGGAAGAGGAGCAAGGCGACCATCATTCCGTAGAAATAGGTCACCCGGTGGTAGCCGAGCGGATGTTCTTCGGTCGCAGCGGTTTTGGCGCGCTTCAGTCCGAGCAGCAGCAGCAACTGATTCGCCGTGTCCGCAACCGAATGGATCGCCTCGGCGAGCATCGCGCCCGAGCCCGTGTACGCCGCCGCCCCGAACTTTGTGACGGCGATGCCGGCATTGGCGCCGAGCGCAAACAGGATGGCGCGGGTGCTATCAGCGGCCATCTTCGCCGTTCACGTGCGCCCGAAGGGCGCGTAAGTGAGCGGCGAACGTCACTTTATTCCCAGCAGCTCGACTTCAAAGATCAGCGTGGCATTCGGCGGGATCGGGCCGCCGGGGGTGCCGCGCTCGCCGTAGGCGACGTTGGCAGGGCAGGTGAGCTTGGCCTTGCCGCCAACCTTCATCTTCTGTACGCCTTCGGTCCAGCACTTGATCACGCGATTGAGCGGAAACTCCGCAGGCTGGCCGCGCGCGATGGAACTGTCGAACTCCTTGCCGTCCGGCAGCGTTCCGCGGTAGTGCACGCGTACGACATCGGTTTCCTTCGGGCTGGCGCCGGTGCCGTCCTTCAGCGACCGGTAGACCATCCCGGAATCCGTCTTGACCGCGCCGGCCTCGGCCGCAGCCTTGGTCACCGTGACGTCCTGTGCCCAGGCCAGCGGACTTGCGAGCAGCGCGAGCAGCACCCAGTTCTTCATCGTTGCATTCTCCGGTTCGTTGGCACCCGAGCGGTGGACTCGCAGTGCAGCGGGCGCGATGCTAGCCTGTTCCGGGGGCCGAGCCCAATTTGTGGCCGCCGAACCCAGTCATGCACGACCTCTTCACTGCCGAACCTGCCACGACTCCGCTTGCGGAGCGCATGCGTCCGCACTCGATCGACGAGGTCGTGGGCCAGTCCCACCTGCTGGGTCCCGGCAAGCCCCTGCGCGTGGCGTTTGAATCCGGGCGGCCACATTCGATGATCTTGTGGGGGCCGCCGGGTGTCGGCAAGACGACCCTGGCGCGCCTGATGGCCGACGCGTTTGGCCTGGAATTCATCGCGATCTCGGCGGTGCTGGGCGGTGTCAAGGACATCCGTGACGCGGTCGAGCGCGCCCAAGCCACGCGCGCGCGAACGGGACTGGCCACCGTGGTCTTCGTCGATGAGGTCCATCGCTTCAACAAGGCGCAGCAGGACGCCTTTCTCCCACATGTCGAGTCGGGCCTCTTCGTGTTCGTGGGCGCCACGACCGAGAACCCGTCGTTCGAAGTGGTAGGGGCGTTGCTGTCGCGCGCTGCCGTGTACGTCCTCGAGCCACTGAGTGAGGAGGAGCTCGAGGCGCTGATTTCGCGGGCGACCACGGGACCGCTGGGCGGCCTCGTCGTCGACGCGCCGGCGCGCCGCATGCTGATCGACCTGGCCGACGGCGATGCCAGGCGCCTGCTGAACGCGCTCGAAGTGTGCGCTAGTGCCGCGGCAGACCAGGGCCTGCACGCGATCGACGCCGGGTTCCTGCGTGCCGCCCTGCCCGCCACGCTGCGCCGCTTCGACAAGGGCGGGGAGAACTTCTACGACCAGATCTCGGCGTTGCACAAGTCGGTGCGCGGCTCGGACCCCGATGCGGCGCTCTACTGGATGGCGCGCATGCTCGACGGCGGCACCGATCCGCGCTATGTCGCGCGTCGCGTCGTGCGCATGGCGGTCGAAGATATCGGGCTCGCCGACCCTCGTGGCCTGGAGATTGCACTGGCCGCGGCGGAGACCTACGAGCGCCTCGGTTCGCCCGAAGGCGAGCTCGCAATCGCACAGGCGATCGTCTACCTGTCGGTCGCGCCGAAATCCAACGCGCTCTATGTCGGCTACAACGCTGCACGCGCCTTCGTCCAGGGCGACTCGTCGCGTCCGGTGCCCTTGCGCCTGCGCAACGCTCCAACGCGCTTGATGAAGGACCTGGGTTACGGCGCCGGCTACCGCTACGCCCATGACGAGACTGACGCCTTTGCCGCGGGGGAACGCTACTTCCCGGACGGCCTGACGCCGCCGCATTTCTACGAGCCGACCGATCGTGGTGTCGAGGCCCGCATCCGCGAGCGTTTGTCGCAGTTGCGCGCACAGGGCGACAAGGCGCGCGACGAACCAGGCTGAGGCGCCGGAGCGAGGGCGCCCTGCAATGAAGTTGCGCCGGGCATCGCCGTCAAGGAAAATGACGGCCATGCATTGTCGAACGATCCCGCCTAGTCGATCCTGCCTTCAGCATAGTCTCCGCGTCCGCGGGTGAACGGCGGCTCTCGCCGCGCCCCTGCGCGATTGCCCTGCAGGACAACCCCACGCCGGCCGCGCCGGCAGCATCACAGGAACCGTCATGTTGGATATCACTCTCTTGCGCAAGGACGTTGGCGCCGTCGCGGACCGGCTGCGCGCCCGTGGCTTCGCGTTCGACACCGAAGGCTTCCACGCGATCGAAGCGGAACGCAAGGCCGTGCAGGTCGCGACCGAAGAGCTGCAGGCGCGCCGCAATGCGCTATCGAAGCAGATCGGCCTGTTGAAGGGCAAGGGCGAAGACGCCACGGCCGTGATGGCCGAAGCGGCAGCCCTGCCGCAGCAGTTGAAGGATCTCGAGGTTCAGCTGGGCAATGTGCA
>Ga0105103_10000073_pt1 | contig 46520 bp, 39 predicted proteins | sample PPLLaktember2015_2_FD_79107 | JGI IMG/M metagenome (GOLD analysis project Ga0105103, IMG submission 79107) | Freshwater sediment microbial communities from Prairie Pothole Lake near Jamestown, North Dakota, USA - PPLs Lake P7 Core (6) Depth... | ecosystem: Environmental > Aquatic > Freshwater >...
CCTACGGTCTGAACTCTTGAACTCTTGAACTCTTGAACTTTGAACTCCCTACTGCGACTTCCCCCTCGCCGTCACCGCAATCACCTTCTCCACGCGGTCCTTGCGAATGCCGTACATCACGTCGTAGAGATTCACGACCGGGTCGCAGTGCGGGGCGATCATCTCGATCCGGTCGCCGATCTTGTAGGACTTCGCCGGTGCGCCGGCGAATGTGATCACGCCGAACTCATCGGAGCCCGCGTTGTAGTCCGCCCCGGGCTCGCCAATCACCCCGGCGTGCGGCACGTTCAGCGTCAGCGCCTTCGCGCCCGCGTCGGTGGTGATCCGACCCGGAAAACGGTTGTTCAGCACGGTTCCCACCACCGTGAGCGACGAGGCGAAGTCGTCGTAGACGGGATTGCCGTCCTCGCGTCCGATGGCCAGGTACTGCATGTCCATGAAGGCGTAGCTTCCCACCTGCACGTCCGTGAAGCCCGGCACCAGGTGCTGGAGGTTATAGGTGCCGGTGCCGCCGCCGCTGAAGATCTCGGTGCTGAGTCCAGCCTTGTGCATGGCCTCGCGCACCTGCACGTTGCCGGCGATGTTCTCCAGCATCTTCGACTTGCGCGCCGCGAAGCCGGTGATGTGCTGCGCGCCGCCGTCGTAGGAGAGCAGCCCGCGCAAGGTCAGGTTCGGGAGCGTGTCCACCAGCTTTGCCAGCGCCACGGCGCCCGCGTCCGGAGGGATGCCGCTCCGCGTGCCGACCGCGACGTCGATCACGATGTCGGCCGTGACGCCCGCCGCGCGCGCCGCCGCGGACAGGTCGCGGGCGTTCTGTTCCGTGTCCACCGCCTGGATGAAGTGACCCGACTGCTTCCTCAGCTGCATGGCGCGACGAACCTTCGCCGGCGACAGGTTGCCCGTCGTCATGCAGATGCGGTCCACGCCCTGCGCCATCAGCGCCTCGGCCTCGCCCAGCTTCGCGCAGCAGATGCCGATCGCCCCGGCCGCCAGCTGCATCTTGGCGATGTCGGCGCTCTTGTGGGTCTTGGCGTGCGGCCGCGTCGCCAGGCCGAACCGCTTGACGTCCGCCTGCATCTTCGCGATGTTGGCCTCGAGCCGGTCGAGGTCGACGCACAGGGCCGGCGTGTCGAGGTCCCACTTGGAGATCCCGATGGTCGCCTGGTTGCTCGACAGCCGCAACGACACCTCGGCGGCGGCATAGCCCTTGACCGGCCTCGGGATCCACACATGGGCGGCGACTGCCGCCGTCGCCGAGAGAAACGCGCGCCGCGAGGCGGAGGTGTTCGTGGACATGCGCACACTCTAACCCGGGTGCCCGCAGACCGTCTTGGGTCTTGGGTCTTGCGTCTTGCGTCTTGGGGCTCGGGGCTCGGGGCTTGGGGCTCACGGGCTGGGCTGGAGTCCTCACGACCGATCCCAACCCCCAATCCCTGGACCCTGATCGCCGATCCCTGATCCCTGATTCCCGATCCTCACCTTGACTCCTGTCCCGCTGACAGCGACGATGGCGTCGCAATGCCCACCGCGCCGGACGATGCGATCAACCGCCGGGACTTCCTGAAGCTCGGCGGGGCCGCCGTCACCGTCGGTGCGTCGGGGCTCGGCCACGGCCTTCGCGCTGAGCACGCCCAGGCCCCGGAGGGCGCGTTCTACGCCGCACCGCCCATCGAGTTGGTGCGCATCGGCCTGGTCGGCGTCGGGCTCCAGGGCGGCAGTCACCTCGAGAATTTCCTGAAGATCCCGGGCTGCCGCGTGACAGCCGTGTGCGACGTCCGCCAGGAACGCACCGACTGGGCCACCCGGGCCGTCACCGCCGCGGGCCATCCCGCACCGGCCGCCTACGCGCGAGGCGCCCGCGACTTCGAGCGGCTGTGCGAGACCGAAGACCTGGACCTGGTGTTCACGGCGACGCCATGGGAATGGCACGTGCCGGTGATGCTGGCCGCCATGAAGAACGGCAAGCATGCGGCCACCGAGGTGCCAGCCGCGATGACGCTGGACGACTGCTGGGCTCTGGTCGAGTCCGCCGAGATGCATCGCCGCCACGCGGTGATGATGGAGAACTGCAACTACGACCGCGCCGAGATGATGGTCTTCAACATTGTCCGCCAGGGCGTCCTGGGCGAGATCGTCCACGCGGAAGGCGGCTACCTGCACGACTTGCGGGCGATCAAGTTCGAGAAGAAGGACGAAGGCCTGTGGCGGCGCGCGTGGGCCACGAAGCTGGATGGCAATCCCTACCCGACGCACGGGTTGGGACCGGTCGCCAACTGCCTGGACATCAACCGCGGCGATCGCTTCGACTACCTGGTCTCGATGAGCGGGCCTTCGCGCGGCCTGCAGGACTGGGCGCGCGAGCACCTGCCGAGCGATGCCCCGGAACGCCGGGAGACCTACGTCCTCGGGGACGTGAACACGAGCCTCATCAAGACCGCCCTTGGGCGAACAGTGATGGTGCAGCACTGCACCAACCTCCCGCGCCCCTACAGCCGCATCAACCTCGTGCAAGGCACGAAAGGGATGTTCCAGGGCTACCCGAACCGCCTCTACATCGAGGGGCGAGGCAAGCCGCACCAGTGGGTGGACGCGCTCACCGTGCGCGACGAGTTCGAGCACCCCCTGTGGCGGGAGCTCGAGGCGCGCGCCGCCGGGGCGGGTCATGGCGGCATGGATTACATCGAGGACTTCCGCCTCGTCGCCTGCCTGCGCGCGGGGGTGCCCACTGACATGAACGTCTACGACGCTGCGTCGCTCAGCGCGGTGGTCGACCTCAGCGTCCAGTCGAACGCCGGGCGCGCCCGGGCGATGGACTTTCCCGACTTCACGCGCGGGCGCTGGCGCACCAACCCGAAACTCGGCATTGTCGGCGTCTAGCGCGTGCCGGCGCATTCAACGGCCGTGAACTGAGGGACGACACGTGCAGCTGACTTCCCTCGACTGGCTGATCGTCGTCGTCTCGCTCGGCGTGTCGTTCGCGCCGGCGGTGTGGATGGCCCGCCGTGCCGGATCGAGCACGGCCGAGTTCTTCACCTCGGGCCGCGCCGCGCCGTGGTGGCTGGTCGGCGTCTCGATGGTGGCCACCACCTTCAGCACCGACACGCCGAATCTGGTCACGAACCTGGTGCGCGAGGGCGGCGTCGCCGCGAACTGGGCATGGTGGGCGTTCCTGCTGACGGGCATGACCACCGTGTTCTTCTACGCGCGACTGTGGCGGCGGCTCGGGGTCCTGACCGACCTGGAGTTCTACGAGCTGCGCTACTCGGGGCCGGCGGCCACCTGGGTGCGCGGATTCCGCGCCGTCTACCTTGGCGTGCTGTTCAACGTCGTCATCATGGCGGCCGTGAACCTGGCGGCGGCGAAGATCGCGAACGTACTGCTCGGCTGGTCGATGGGGCAGACGCTGCTCGTGTGCAGCGTCATCAACGTGGCCTTTGCCGCGACCTCGGGGCTGTGGGGCGTGCTGGTCACCGACTTCCTGCAGTTCGGCATCGCGATGGGCGGCTCCTTCGCGGCCGCGGCCTACGCGCTGAAGCATCCCGCGGTCGGCGGGCTCGATGGGCTGTTCTCCCGCCTGGACTCATCGACCCTGTCGCTCGTGCCCGACTTCTCGGACTGGCAGGTCGCCGTGCCGGTGTTCATCGTGCCGCTCACCGTGCAGTGGTGGTCCACGTGGTATCCGGGATCGGAGCCGGGTGGCGGCAGTTACATCGCGCAACGGATGCTCGCGGCCCGCAGTGAGCGAGATGCCATGGCCGGCACGCTGCTCTTCAATGTCGCTCACTACGCGCTGCGTCCCTGGCCGTGGATCATCGTGGCCCTCTCGTCCATGCTCGTGTTTCCGGAGGTGGCCGATATCCGTCGCGCGCTGCCGCACGTGGACGCGGCGCTCGTCGGCAACGACATGGCCTATTCGGCGATGCTCACGTTCCTGCCCGCCGGCGTGCTCGGTCTGATGGTGGCGGGGCTGCTGGCCGCCTACGTCTCCACGATCTCCACGCATCTCAACTGGGGCACGTCCTACCTGGTGCACGACCTCTACCGCCGCTTCCTCCGCACCGACGCCGACGAACGCCACTACGTGATGGCGGGTCGCATCGTCACCGCGGCGCTGATGGTAGCCGCGGCTTCGCTCACGCTCGTGCTGGACTCCGCGCGGACGACGTTCAACCTGCTGCTGTCGATCGGCGCCGGCACGGGGCTGCTCTATCTGCTCCGGTGGTTCTGGTGGCGCATCAACGCGTGGAGCGAGATCGCCGCCATGGCCAGTTCGTTCCTGCTGGCCCTTGCGCTGTTCGTGGCCGAGCAACGCGGCATGGCCATCCCCGCTCACCTGTCGTTGATCGCCACGGTCGCGATCACCACGACCGTGTGGCTGGCCGCCACGTGGCTGACCGCGCCGACCGACCGAGGCACGCTGCGGCGGTTCTACGAGCTGGCACGGCCGGCAGGCCCTGGCTGGTCGGCCATTCGCCGGGAGTGCGGCGATCTGGCGCCCTTCGACGACCTGCGGGCGGGATTCATCGGCTGGGCGGCCAGCTGCGTGTTCGTCTACAGCGCGCTGTTCGGCACCGGACATTTGCTGATGGGCCACGCCGAGCGGACCGCGCTCTCGCTGGCTATCATGGTGGTCAGCGGAGTGACGATGTGGAGATCGATGGCGCGCATGTGGGCACGATGAAGGCGGTCGTGCTGGCGCGCGGGGTGGGCCGCCGCATGCGCGAGGCCGACGCCGCCGCGCCGCTGACCGGCGCGCAGCGCGATGCCGCCGCGGCTGGTCGGAAAGGCATGATGCCGGTGGGCGGGACGAGCGGGCGGCCATTTCTCGACTACGTGCTGAGCAGCCTGGCCGATGCCGGCTGCACCGACGTCTGCCTGGTCGTGGCGCCCGATCACGCGGCCATCCAGGCTCACTACGATCGCGCGGGGCTGTCGCGTGTCCGCCTTCACTACGCGGTGCAGCCCGAACCCCTGGGTACCGCGAACGCGCTGCTGGCGGCGCGCACGTTCGCCGCGGATGATCAGCTGCTGGTGCTGAACTCGGACAACCTCTACCCGCCAGACGCGCTCGACGATCTCGTTGCGCTGAACGGCCCCGGCGTGGCCGCCTTCGAACGTTCGGCGCTGGTCGATGACAGCGGCTTCCCGGCCGAGCGCGTGGCGCAGTTCGCCGTGCTCGAGGCGGACGCGGATGGCCTCCTGCTCGACATCCGGGAAAAACCCGGTGCGGCGGGGCTGGCCATCTTCGGCCCGCATGCCCTGGTCAGCATGAACCTGTGGCGATTCGACGCGCGCATCTTCCAGGCGTGCGAGGACGTGCCACGATCGGTTCGCGGGGAGTTCGAGTTGCCCGAGGCGGTGCGGCTCGCGGTGTCGCGGGGCGTCCGCTTCCGCGTCGTGCGTGCCCGTGGCGCGGTGCTCGACCTGTCACGGCAGTCGGACGTCGCAGGCGTCGGCGAGAGACTGGCTGGAAGGGAGCCGAGGCTATGAGCGCGGAGCACTTCGTGAGCCTGGGGATGACCGCCGAGGACGCGACGGGGCGCGCGGCGCTGGTCGACCGTGTGGCACGCGGGTTCACGGGCCTCATGGGCGCTCCGCCCGAGTGGTGCTGGTTCGTACCCGGCCGCATCGAGGTGCTCGGCAAGCACACCGACTATGCCGGCGGACGGTCGCTGCTGGCGGCGGTGCCACGCGGCTTCGCGGTCGCGGCGCGGCGGCGAGACGACGGTCTCGTGCGCCTGATGGACGTCCGGTACGGATCCCGGACTGAAATCGATCCCGCCGACGACACACGCGTTCTCACTGGATGGCAGTCCTACGTTCAGGTGGTCGCGCGGCGCTTCGCGCGCAATTTTCCTGGTGCGTCGCTTGGCACCGACCTCGCCATCGCGAGCGATCTGCCGCGCGCGGCGGGGCTGTCGAGTTCCAGTGCCCTGGTCGTGGCGGTGGCGACCGCGCTGGCGAGACGCGCCGACCTTCAGTCGCGTGTCGAGTGGCAGTCCGAGATTGGCAGCGTCGAAGACCTGGCCTGGTATCTCGGCTGCGTGGAGAACGGCCTCGACTATCGCAACCTGACCGGCACCGCCGGCGTGGGCACGCTCGGCGGCAGCGAAGATCACACCGCCATCCTGGCGTGCCGCACGGGATGCCTCAGCCAATACCGCTTCGTGCCGGTGGCCCACCAGGGCGATGCGCCGATGCCGGAGCAGTGGGCATTCGTGATCGCGTCCAGCGGCGTTCCGGCGGACAAGGCCGGGTCGGTGCGCGAGCACTTCAACCGGGCGTCGCTCGGCACACGCGCGCTGCTGCAGCGCTGGAACGAAGAGGCGGCCACGCCAGCGGCCTCGCTCGGCTCGGCGCTCGCGGATGCGGGCGCGCTGACGCGCCTGCGGGCGCTCGTCACCGACCGGCCGGCAGGCGGGTTCACCTCGCCGGAACTGCTGCGGCGCCTGGCGCACTTCGTCGCCGAGGATGGCCGGGTGCCCGAGGCGGCGCGTGCGTTCGCGTCCGCGGATGCGGAGGCGATTGGCCGCCTCTCGGACGAGTCGCAGCGCGAAGCCGACCAATGGCTCGGCAACCAGATCCCGGAGACGCGGACGATGGCCTCCCTGGCGCGGGAGTGCGGCGCGCTGGCGTCGAGCAGTTTCGGCGCGGGGTTCGGCGGCAGTGTCTGGGCGCTGGTGGAGCGCGACGCGGCGGGCGCGTTTGCGGGCGAGTGGCTGCGCGCCTACGGCCGCCACTATCCGGCGATGGCGAGCCTCGAGTGGTTCGTGGCGCGGCCGGGCCCTGCTGTCACCGAGGTCGTCGTCGGCTGACCATCATGCATGAACTCCCTGCGGTACATCGCCTCGCACGCTGGCTGGCTGTTCTTGCACTCGGCCTGGCCGGCGTCACCGCTGACGGCTCAGCGCGGGCACAGGCCACTCGTGTCCCTGTCATCCTGCTGTCCATCGATGGGCTGAAACCCGACTACGTCCTGGACGCCGATACGCACGGCCTGAAAGTGCCCAACCTGCGGCGGTTCGTCGCGGATGGCGCGTATGCGACGGGCGTCACCGGCGTCACCCCGACTGTCACGTATCCGAGCCACACGACGCTCGTCACCGGCGTGGCGCCGGCCCTGCACGGCATCCTGAACAACTCGCCGTTCGATCCGCTGAGCGCCAACGCGAGCGGCTGGTATTGGTACGCCGAAGACATCAAGGTGCCGACCCTGTGGGACGTGGCCAGCCAGGCGGGCCTGGTCACGGCCAACGTGGACTGGCCGGTGACCGTGGGGGCACAGATCAGGCACAACATCGCCCAGTACTGGCGCGCCGAGGTCACCGAGGACCGCAAACTGCTGCGCGCGCTCTCCACGCCCGGTCTGCTGGACGAAGCCGAGCGGGACCTCGGCCCTTATCCGGCTGGCTATCAGTACACGTTGCCCGATGACGCGAAGCGCGCGAGGTTCGTAGCGTGGATGATCGACAAGAAGCGGCCGGACTTCCTGACGGCGTACTTCTCGTCGCTCGACGAAGAGCAGCATCACACAGCGCCGTACAGCAAGGCCACGTTCGAGACGCTGGAAGGCCTGGACGCGCTCGTGGGAGAAGTGCGCGCCGCGGCGGAGCGCGCCTACGGACGGCGATTCGTGCTGAGCGTGGTGTCTGACCACGGCCACATCACCGCGGATCGCGACGTGCACCTGAATGCCGCGCTGCAGCAAGCCGGGCTGCTCGACCTCGACCCGCAAGGCAAGGTCACGGCCTGGCGCGCGTTCGCCTGGTCGGCTGGCGGTTCCGCCGGGATCGTGCTGCAGAACCCGTCGGACCGGGTGGTGCGCGACACGGTGAGGGCCGCGCTGCAGCGGCTGGCGGACGATGCCAGCAGCGGCATCGCGCGGCTCGTCGAAGGAGCCGAGCTGGAGGCGTTGGGTGGATTCGGCCCGGCGGCGTTCGTGGTCGGCCTGAAGCCGGGTTTCAAGGTGGGGGCAGCGTTGACGGGGACGATTGTTCGCCCTGCCGCTGCCCCGGGCGGGACCCACGGCTATCTCCCCGGTCCACGCGACATGGAGTCGTCGTTCTTCGTCGTCGGCGACGGCGTTCCGGCCGGCCGCGGCCTGGGGCCGATCGACCTGCGCGACGTGGCGCCGACGCTGGCCGCCAAACTGGGCGTCGCGTTGCCGCGCGCGCAGGGCCGCAACCGGCTGTGATGCGGCCTGCGACTTGCCCCGCTATAATCCAGTCCCCGCCGGGTGGCCGTGCCGGGCAGCCACGAACTGATCAGGAGAGCAGATGAACAGCGATCAACTTGCGCGACGCACGATGCTGACGGGTGCCATCGGCGCCGCAGCGATGGTGGGGCTGGGCGTGAACGTGGCCGGAGCGCAGGCGCCCTCGACGTTCCAGCCTCCTCGCCACGAACAGGACGACTGGCTCGATCAGGTGCCCGGCAAGCACCGCGTGATCATCGATGCCACCTCCGCCAACGGTGCGGGGGAAGCCCTGTTGTTCGCGCGCAACCTCTTCGCCGGCAATCGCGCGCCGTACGGCCTGACCGACACCGACGTGGCGACGGTCGTCTGCTATCGGCACGATGCCACGCGGTTCGGCTTCGGTGACACGATCTGGGCGAAGTACGGTCAGCTCTTCAGTGACTACCTGAAGTTCACCGATCCCAAAACGCAGAAGGCGCCGGCCACCAACGTCTACACCGTGGCCGGCTACGGCGAGGATCTCTCGTCGCTGGGTGTCACGATCGGCGACGTCCAGAAGCGCGGCGTGCAGTTCGCCATCTGCGACGGGTCGACCCGGCGCGTGTCGCAGCTGCTGGCCCGAGCCACGAAGGGGACGGCCGACGACATCTACAAGGACCTGGTGGCCAACGCGATTCCGGGCGGCCGGTTCGTGAACCTGGGCGTCATCGCCGTCACGCGCGCGCAGGAGCGCGGCTACGCGCTGTTGTCGGTGGGCTAACCCCTCAGACCGAGTACGGCCGTCGCTACTTTCGCAAGAGGAACTGATTCACCACCAGCAGATCGAGCCCCGACCCGTAGAAGACCCTCACGGCATCCCGTGGGCTGCAGACAATCGGTTCGTGGAAGCCGTTGAACGACGTGTTGATGACGAACGGCAGCCCGGTCGTCTCTCCAAGTGCTTCCAGCAGGCGTGTGAACCGTGGCAGCCCGTTGCCGGAGACGGTGTGCACTCGAATCGCCGCTTCTGGCGACGGCAATGCATGGCGGAAGCGGGCCGGGTCCCGCGGCCGGTAGTCGCACTCCATGAACGGCGCGCTGGCGGGTCCATCGAGGTGCTCGGCCACGGCGTCCTGCAGGCCGCTCAGCGAGTAGCCCCGCCACGGTTCGCGGCGCTTGAGGAACCGGTTCAGGTTTTCGAGCACGTACGGCGCGGAGGGATTGGCCAGGATGCACCGGGCGCCCAGCGCGCGGGGGCCCCACTCCATCGGACCGTCGAACCAGCCGACGAGGCGCCCATCCTTGAGCGCTTCGACCGCCGCCGCGATCACCCCGCCCTCCGACTCCCACGAGTAATTGAGCTTGCAGTTGTCGAGGACCTTCTTGGTCTCTTCCGCCGAGTACGACGGCCCGAGAAACGGTGACACCGGTGCCGGCGGCTTGCCGAGTCCATGCAGCGCGGCGCCCACCGAGAGGCCGCCGCGACCGGGGTTAATCGGGACGAACACGTCCGTGAACAGGCCGGCCTGCTTCGCCAGCGTATTCATCGACGAATGGTAGAAGAAGCTGCCGCCGAGGCAGAGGTGATGGATGCCGAGATGATGCCGGACCGCGTCGAGCAGTTCCAGGAGCACGTCGCCCAGGCGCAGTTGCAGCGCCGAGGCCAGATGCGCGCGTTGGGAGCTTCCCAGGTCGTGGTCGCCGGCCAGCGACTGGTCGAGGAGACCGTCGAGGCCCGGGTCGATCGCGATCACGCCATCGTCAAAGGTCACCAGCGCGTCGATGCGGCCATCGCGGCTGTCCGGGCGCAGGCGCGCCAGCGCCTCGAGCTGATAGTCCCCGGTTTCGGACCGGAACCCCAGGCTGGTCGAGAACCGACGGAACACGGCGGACAGCCCGGGCCCGGCCCATGGCCACTCGACGGGCTCGAGGGTCGCGCCGTGACCCCGCCACACGCTGACGTATGGCGCCTCGTCATTGCACACGACAATGGCCGCGGATGAGAACGGGGAGGTCAGATAGGCGGTGCAGGCATGCGCGAAGTGCGGATCGATCCGCTCCAGACGGGCATCGTCGTCGTGGCTGTCGCCGCTCTGGGCGATCACGTACCGGCTGATGTCGTCCCGGGACCGGCCTTGCCGCCGCAGCAGGAAGTCGAGCGCCAGGTCTGGCATCCCGCCCTCAACAGACCGGTTACTGCGCACCCGCGTGACGCGCTCCTGCGCGCACACCGCGGCCAGCGCGCCATGGTCGGTCAGCGCTGCCGATCCATTCCGAAGACCTCCGACTAATCCCGCGATCATCAATGCACCTCTTGGTGCCTCGTATTGTTGATCGCGGAACGGGTGCCAGCGGCGGCGAGTGAGCCATAATCCAGCAGACCATGAGCCCGGCTTCCGGTTTGCTTGCCAGGGACCGCATCATCGCGCCGCCGGGCTTCAACCGGTGGCTGGTGCCGCCCGCGGCGCTCGCCATCCACCTGTCGATCGGTATGGCTTACGGCTTCAGCGTCTTCTGGCTGCCGCTGAGCCGTGCCGTGGGCATCACCGCAGCCACGCCGGACGACTGGAAGATCAGCACGCTCGGCTGGATGTACACGCTGTTCTTCGTGATGCTCGGCTCGTCGGCCGCCGTGTTCGGGCCGTGGGCCGAGCGCGAGGGGCCCCGCAAGGCCGGCGTCGTCGCGGCGTGCTGCTGGGGCGGAGGTTTCTTCATCTCGGCGCTGGGCGTCTACCTGCACCAGGTGTGGCTGCTCTGGCTCGGGTCCGGCGTCATCGGCGGCTGCGGTCTCGGCCTCGGGTACATCTCGCCCGTCTCCACGCTGATCAAGTGGTTTCCCGATCGCCGGGGCATGGCCACCGGGCTCGCGATCATGGGCTTCGGGGGCGGCGCGATGATCGGCACGCCGCTCGCCGACGAGCTGATGCGCCGGTTCTCCAGCGACACCTCGGTGGGCGTGTGGCAGACATTCGTGGTGATGGGCGCGATCTACTTCGTCGCGATGATGGCCGGGGCATTCGGCTATCGGTTGCCTCGGGCCGGCTGGTCGCCGGCGGGGTGGACGCCGAAGGAGCAGCGCGTCACGGCGCGCGTCACCCACAGCGTGCCCGCGCAGGTCGCGTCGAGGACGCCGCAGTTCTGGCTGCTCTGGTCGGTGCTGTGCCTGAACGTGAGCGCCGGCATCGGCGTGCTCGGCATGGCGTCGCCGATGATTCAGGAGATGTTCCAGGGCCGCGTCACCGCGTCGGCGGCGGCGGGGTTCACCGGTCTGCTCAGCCTCTTCAACATCGGCGGGCGCATCGCCTGGGCGTCGCTCTCGGACCGGATCGGGCGCAAGGCCACCTACGCCGTGTTCTTCCTGCTGGGCATCGTGCTGTACGCCAGCATTCCGACGCTGGCCGAGGCCGGGAACCTGCCCCTGTTCGTCGCCACGTTCTGCGTGATCTTGACAATGTACGGCGGCGGCTTCGCGACGATTCCCGCATACCTGGCCGATGTCTTCGGCGTCGGCCACGTGAGCGCCATCCACGGGCGGCTGCTGACGGCATGGTCCACGGCCGGCATTCTCGGTCCCGTGCTCGTGAACTACATCCGCGAGTTCCAGATGGCGCGCGGCGTCCCGGCGGCGGACGCCTATACGTTCACGCTCTACATCCTGGCCGGATTTCTCGCGGTCGGTCTGCTGTGCAATCTCGCCGTCACCCCTGTGCCCGACCGGCTCTTCACGCTCGAGACCGCGGTCGGTACCACACCCGCCCCCGCGGCCAAAGGCCAGCCCATGGCGGCTGCGGTCGTGCAGCAGCACTGGGCGTTGACCGTCGGCGCCTGGGTGCTGGTGGGTGCGCCGCTGGCGTGGGGCGTGATGCGGACGCTGGGCCTGGCGCGGCAGCTGTTCTGAAACCACTGTGCGCCGGGCGAGTTCTGATAAGGTTACGCCGTCCGACGCCGTGCCGTTCCCCGGGAGACGCCAGATGAAACAGTTTCGCACCTTCGCTCTCGCGCTCGCGGTGGCCGCGGCGTCCTCGCCAGCGGGTGTGGCACAGACGCCGACGCTGCCCTACGACCACATCCACCTGAACGTGCCGGACCCGGCTGCCGGCGCCAACTGGTACGAGAAGCACTTCGGCGGGCGCCGGATCACCGAAGCACCGGACCGCTTGATGTTCGGCAGCACCCGCTTCATGTTCCTGAGGAACGCCACCGCGAAGCCGAGCGCCGGCAGCGCCATCGACCACGTCGGCTTCTCGGTCGCCGACCTCGACGCCAAGATGAAGGAGCTGGAGGCGGCGGGGGTGAAGGTCACGACCCCGGCTCGTGACGTGCCCGGGCTGTTCAAGCTGGCCTTCGTCGAGGACCCGTGGGGCACCCGCATCGAAGTCGTACAGGACGCCGAGCTCCTGGGCCTGCACCACATGCACATGCGCGCGCCCAACCCTGACGAGGCGTTCGGCTGGCTGCTCTCGAACTTCGGCGGCCAGAAGACGCAGCTGAAAGGCCGCATCGATGCGGTGAAGTACAGCGCCGACGGTTTCAGCGACATGTGGATTCTGGTGACGAAGGGCGAGGCGGAGCCGAGCATCGGTCACGCCATCGATCACATCGGCTGGCGCTCCACGAAGCCGTTGAACGACACGATCGGCGAGCTCGTGGCCAGGGGCGTGCAGAAGACGAGCGAGCCGCGGCCGCTGTCGCTGCCGAACGGCCCGTCGATCAACTTCGCCTACGTCGCGGGTCCCGCCGGCGCGCGCATCGAACTGGTGGAACGTCCTGGCCTGAAGCCAGGGCAGTAGGGCTTCGAAATGATCAACGCCGACGAGAGTGTCCGACTCCTGATTGACGCGTGGAAGCTGATGGTGGGCCGTCTGCCAGACGGCCGCATCCATCATGCGGACGGCGTGGCCAGCTGCATCGGCCACGTCCCGCTCCCATTTTTCAACTTCTCGATGAACGATCGACCGCTCTCCGATGCCGAGGACGTGCGGCGATTCTTCGGAACGGTCGATTGCGCGACCGCCTCCTGCGCCCATCCAACCATGATTGCCCTGTGCGAGGACTGGGCGCCGTCGGATTGGGAGCAGGTTGCCACCGACCATGGGCTGGCCACCATGATGCAGATGACCGGCATGGAGACCGATCAACTGCTGCCGCCGCGCCGGCCATCGCCCGCGCTCGAGATTCGCCGCGTCACCGATGACGCCTCGGCTCGCGATCTGGCGACCATCAATGCACACGCCTACGCGATGCCGCCGGACCTGTTCGAGTGCATCTGCAACATGCACCTCTGGCACGACGATTCGCTGGCTTTCGTCGGTTATGCCGACGGACGTGCGGTGACCAGCGCGGCGGCCCTGCCCGTCGATGGGACGGTCTACATCGCGCTCGTCGCGACGATGCCGGACGCACACGGCAAGGGCTATGCGGAGGCCGTGATGCGCCAGGCCATCGCGGCCGGGCAGCAGGCCATGGGCGTGACGCGCACCACGCTCCACGCCACTGACATGGGCCGCCCGGTCTATCAGGCGATGGGGTTCGCGCCGAGTGCGCGCTTCAAGGTGCTGGTGCGAACTGACGCGCACTGACGCGCACCGGCCCGCCACCCGTGCGCTACCTGTGACCGAGCCCGCGCGCCCATTCGGCGAGTGAGGTCGGCCGGATGCCGAACTCTCTCGCATTGCCGTCGATGTCGGCGTCGTATCCGACCTGCTCGAACCATTCGAGCATCAAGGCGAAGTCCTCGCTGTTCTTGCGGACTTCCGAGATGGGGACCTGCACGAACTGGATGTTGCGGCCGAGGCCCGCCGACAGCGCCGCGGCGGCCTCGGGCATCGTCGCCGCGTCGCCGGCGATATCGATCTCGCGCCCGTTCAATTCGTCGGCGCTGGTGAACGCCAGGGCGCCGTACTCGCCGATGTCCTTCACCGCGATCATCTGCAGCCTGGTGGCCGGCGCCAGCGCGGCGTGCAAGGTGTCGCCGTGCAGGAACCACGGGCTCGCCAGGTTCTCCATGAAGAAGACCGGGCGGATGATGACGGTGGACGGGAAGCCGAGGCTCCGCACCGTGTTCTCGACGCGGGACTTGTTGTCGAAGTGCGGGATGCCGGTCTCGCGGTGCGCCGAGCCCACCGAGGCGTAGACGAAGTGCTGCACGCCAGCTTCCTTCGCGATCGTCGCGAAGCGCTTACCCTGTTCCTCTTCCTTCTCGACGCCGGCTTCCCAGGTGTTCTGCACGCCGTAGGCGCCCCACGCGCCGGCCAGCGCCGCCTTCAGCGACGCCGGATCCTCGAGATCGCCCTTGACGATCTGCGCGCCGCTCGCGGCCAAGGCCCGTGCCGCATCGCTGTCGGGCTTGCGGGTCAGTGCGCGGATCGTGAAACCCTTGCCGGCGAGGGCGCGGGCGGTGGCCGCCCTGCTGGCCGGTGGCGCCGGAAATCAGTACTACGCGGTCACTCATGGTGCTCGATCTCCTGTGAAACACTCCGGCCCAGCGTCCGGCACAACTCGCCAAGACGCTGCTGGTTCTCTGCGGACAACGCGCCGAACAGCCGGACGATGCGGCGCGCGTGAGCGGGAAAGATGCGGCGGATGAGCCGGCGGCCCTCCGGCGTGAGAGAGACGTCGATGACGCGGCGGTCGTCGGCGCGGCGGGTGCGCTGGACCAGCTCCCGCTTCTCGAGGTTGTCGACCACGGTGGTGACGTTCGAGCCGCTGCGCAGCAGCTTGGTGCCGAGCTCGCCCTGGCACATCGCGCCGCGATGGAGCAGCGCCTCGAGGATGCCGAACTGGCCGAGGGTGAGTCCTTCCGCCGCGACGTGCCGGCTGAGGTCCGCCGACACGCTGTCGGTCGCCCGCATCAGTTTGATGAAGGTGTCGAGCGCCCGCTCTTCAGCCGGGGTGCCCCGATAGTGTGTGCTCATCTGTTCGATCTCGAATACTTCGACATCGAACCATTACGAGGAGGCGGCTGTCAAGGGCGGGGCGCCCGCCGCCGATCCTCAGCAGCACCGCGCCTTGCGGTCGAAGATGACTGCCGGCCCGCGCCCGTCGAAATACTCGACGATGCGATCGCGCCGTTTGAGCAGCGCGGTGATCTCCTCCGCGTTCAGTGAGTTGCCAACGGCGCGGCGCACGTTGTCCTGATTCAGATCGCGCATGCGGTCGAGCAGACGGCGCTCGACCTTTGATAGGTTCTCGGGGCTGCGCGGCGCCGGGTTCATCCGAAACGCCCTGGAGTGGTCGATCATCCAGATGCTCCACCCCTTGTCGATCAGCAGATTGCCGAGGTTGCGGTCGACGTTGGCGATCAGCTGATCGAACAGCCGCGTGGTCCACATCTGCTGGTTCCAGTCGTCCGAGTCCGGGGACGAGCGATTGCCACGGTACCGCTGCTGCTCGTCCATCAGCACGTCGTCCACCCACCAGGTGAACGAAGCGGGCTTCGCGCCGTGCCGGCGCTCGACGGTGGTCGGGACCATGCCGATCTGGAGCAGCCGATCGATGCGGTAGGCCGCCACGTTGAAGCGCCAGCTGTCCTTGAAGTTCAGCTCCGTTCCCTGCGGCGTCTCGAACACCATGCGGCGTTCGTCGATGGCCTGGATGCTCGCGTCGTGCTCGACCGAGCCGTCGCTGAGCGTCACGCGCATCGTGTTGGTGACTCCCTTTGGCGCGGGACGCGTGCGCACGATGCGGGCGCGGGCGAGGAACTCTTCGCGCTCCGCGTCACTGGTGAGGGTAGTCGGTGGCGGACTGGCGGGGGCGGCGGACGGGGCCTGCCCGGCCAGGGAGCTCGGCAGGAGGAGCAGGACGCCGAGCGTGCAGACGAGCACGGGTGAAACGGCCGATCGGGGCGAGCGAGAGACTGTCATCTTCGTCTCCTCCGCGGGTCCGAACTGCCGGCACGCAATGCCGGGGCCCCATTCTAGCCCCGGGCCCGGGCGGACGGAAGCGCTGGAAATGCCAGCTACTTCTTCTGCTCGACCTCGGCAATGAAGGCGCGAGCCTCCTTGATCACGTCGTCGGTTATGCCCATGTGACCCCGGTCGGCGTAATGGACGAAGCGGTGATACACGCCGTGCGTCGCGAGCTTCGCGGCCATGTCCACGGCCTGCTGCACCGGCACCGACTTGTCATCGTCCGAGTGGATGACCAGGATGGGCTTGTTGGCGGGGCTCACATGCGTTATCGGGGACGCCAGGGACCGGGCCTCTTCGACACTGCCCGTGATCGGTGTCCACAGGTTGCCCCACGACAGCGAGTTCAGTTCATAGGTCGCGGCGACGCTGATCACGGCGCGGACGTCGCTGCGCGCCTTGTCCCAGCCACCGACGCGCGGAAAGCTGCCCTCGCCGAGCGTGGCCATCAGCGACACCATCTGTCCGCCGGCCGATTGCCCGATCAGATAGACGCGGTCGGGATCGATGCGGTACTCGTCCGCGTGTGCATGGAGCCAGCGGATGGCGCAGAGCATGTCGAGATAGGGCGCCGGCGCCGGAGACCCGCCAACCAGGCGGTAGTCGATCGACATCGCGAAGAACCCGAACTCCGCCCACTGCGCCACCTTGATGCTGCTGGCGTCGGCACGGTTGCCGGCTCTCCAGCGTCCGCCGTGGACGGAGATGATGGCGGGCTTCAGTGCCGGGCCATCGGGGTACGAGATGTTGGCCAGCAGGGCCGAGCCCTCCACTCGCCCATAGATCACATCCGTCCTGGTGACGACCGGCGCGCTCGGCTGCGCGAACGCGGCTTCGGCGAGGAAACCAACGACGAAGATCCCGATCAGCGTGGTTCGAGTCATCACGCGCGCTCCTTCTGGTGGCTGCTGGGTATTATCACCCGCCACGGGTAGCCACCCGCAGCGCCCGGCGTCAGCGCGACTTACGATCGAAGATCAGGTCTGGGCCGCCGGCGTCGAAGTGCTCGATGATGCGATCCCGGCGCTGCAGCAGCGTCGTGATCTGCGCCGGTTCGAGATAGTCGCCCACCGCCTTTTTCAACGCGTCGGCGTGCAACAGTCGCAAGCGCGCCAGCAGCCCGCGCTCCACTTTCGCAAGATTGGCCGGCACGGCCGGCGCCGGATTGGTCCGGAACGCCCTCGAATGATCGATGATCCAGATGGTCCAGTGCCTGTCGATGAGGAGATTCGTCAGGTTCCGATCGGCGTTCGCGATCAACTGGTCGAACAGCCGCGTGATCCACATCTGCTGGTTCCAGTTGTCCGCATCCGGAACCCGCTGCTTCTGCCGGATGCGCTCCTGCTCGTCCATCAGGAGATCGTCAACCCACCAGGTGAACGACGCCGGCTTCGATCGGTAATGGCGCTCGGTCGTCGTGGGAACCATTCCCAGTTCGAGCAGCCGGTCGATGCGATACGCGGCGAGGTTGAAGCGCCAGCTGTCCTTGAAGTTCAACTCGGTGCCGTACGGCGTATCGAAACGCGCCTTGGCTTCTTCGATGGTCTGGACGCTCGCGTCGTGGGTGACCACGCCGTCGCTGAGGGTGACGCGCGACGTGTTGGTGACGCCCTTTGGTGCCGCGCGTGTCCGGACGATGCGGGCCTTCTTCAGGAAGGTCTCACGTTCGGCATCGGTGGCGAGTGTCGGCGCCGGCGGAGTGGCGGGGGTGGTAGATGGCGTCTGACCGATCAGCGTGATCGGCAACAGGGCGACCAGCAGGCAGGCGAGCGGCGGCGACAACGGCGAACGTGGCTGGCGAGGGGCAGCGACCATCGTCCTCCTCCAGGTTGCGGTGCACCAGCGGCCATGGCCGGGCGATCATTCTAGCCCGACTCCAAGCTCAGCCGCCGGCGGCAGACGGGTTCCTGCGCACGGAGAAGGTGCTGCTGAGGTCAGCGGGGAAGAACGACCTCCTCGCCTGGCAGGGCGGGCGTGCGTGCCGGTGCGACTCGCTTGCGGCTGGCCTGTTCGTAGGCGTGCGCCAATTGGAGCAGACGCGGCTCGCTGAACGGCCGGCCGAGAAACTCCAGGGCGACGGGCAGTCCGTTTTCGGTGACGCCAGCCGGTACGACCACGGCGGGGAGGCCGGCGATGGAGCTGAGGGGGTTGTCCCGAGGCCCACGGTCGGGCGTGCCAATGAGCGGCGCGCCCAGGGCTTTGAACGGATAGACCAGCGCCTCGACCTTGTAGCGATCCATCAGGTCGACGATCGCGGTCCGGAGCATCGAGCGCGTCTGCAGCCGGCCCAGGTACGCGGGATCGAAGTCGAGCGACGTGACGGCCAATGCCTGCGTGAAGTTGGGCTCCAGGCTCCGCAGGTACTTGCCCGTGGCGACCAGTTCGCGCAGCGACTTCACCGGCGTATCGGGCCCGCGGCGCATCAGGTACGCATCGAACGCGAAGCGGAACTCCGGGCCGCCGACCCGCGCGGACGGGAAGTACGACACGAGATCCATTCCGCTCGTCAGGCCATCCGCCAGCAGCGCCCCGCGGGCCGCCAGGGTCTTCAACTGCTCGTCGATGAGGCCGTTGACGTACGCGAACTCCGGGCCCTTGCGGAACAGATCCCGCAGCACCCCGAGGCGGGCCCCGGCGAGGGCGTCGGCAGAGAGCCGCGCTTCGTACGGGTCAGCGGACAGCTTGCCGAGGCTATCCCATGTGAACAGGTCGCCCGCATCAAATCCCCGCATCACCGTCAGCATCATCGCGGCATCGGCGACGCTCTTCGCGTGCACGCCAATGCGGTCCATCGTGAACGACGATGGGACGACGCCGGCACGGCTGGTGAGCCCCGGCGTGGGCGCCACGCCGACGACGCTGCTGTTGCTGGCGGGGCTGCGGATCGAGGCGCCGGTTTCGGTGGCGATGCCAACGGTGGCAAAACCCGCCGTGATCGCCACGCCAGTCCCCGCGCTCGAGCCGCCGGGGTTGCGCGCGGGGTCGTAGGGGTTCAGCACCTGCCCCCCGATCGAGCTGAGGCCCTGGGCGCCGAGGTTGAATTCGTCGAGGTTGGTCTTCAGGAAGACGATCGCCCCGGCGTCGCGCAGCTTCTGCACCACGGTGGCGTCGTGCGCGGGGAGCGTGCCGGCCAGGGCGAGGTTGCCGCCCGCGGACGGGATGTCCTTCACGTCCACCGAGTCCTTGACGGCGATCGGAATGCCATGGAGCGGGCTGCGGCGCCCTCGCTGTTTCCGTTCGGCGTCCAGTGCCCGAGCGATCTCGACGGCGCGTGGGTGCACCTGCAGCACCGCGTTCAGCTTCGGGCCGTTCTTGTCGTAGGCCTCGATGCGGCGCAGGTACATCCGCACCAGCGACTCGTAGGTGAGCGTGCCAGCGTCGACGGCCGCCTGGACATCAGTGATGGTGGCCGTGGTGAGATCCAGGCGGCGGGGCGCCTGTGCCGCCGGGTTGTCGAGCCCCAGCGTGGCCAGCACCGCCAGCAGGACAACGGACAGGGCATGCGTGCGTGGCCGGCGCATGGGGTTGGGGCGGATTATACGTTGCGACGGCGAGCCGATGCCCCTGAACATCGTTGCCGCCTGCCTCCACATCAAGGATGTGGTTGCGTGGCGCCGTTCATCGACTGACGCACGTCGATCAGCGCCTGCTGGCTGACCCTCAGAGTGCCCTCCTGCGGGCGGTCCAGATCCACGACCAGCGCGATGACGGCGGAGAAGGCGAAGGCCACGGCAATCACGGCGAGCGATCGATCGGTGCCGACCAGACCCGAGTGATATCCCATTGCCCCCAGCGAGAGCACGGCGATCGCGAACAGGACTACCCAGATGGTGCCGGGAATGCGATTCCTCAGGCCGGCGGTCACCCGCTTGGCGTGCAGGTCGATCACTTCATTGAGGGACTCGACGAACAGACCGACGACAATCGAATTGGGGTGCTGTTGTCCGACGGCCACAGCTTGAATCCACAGCCGCGCCTGCAAGTCCTCCGCCCGCCGGAGGCCTTCCGCCATGTCGTTCGACTGGACGGCCGCCAACCGCGCATCCACGTAGTCGCGGAGGAGCCCCCGCACCTCGTCGCGCCCGTCCGGCAGCATCGCCGCACGCAGGTAGGTCGTCCCGATCGCGTTCGCTTCATCGAGTACCAGTGCTTTCCTGGTGTCGAAGCGCGAGGCGGCCATCCCGAAGGTGAAGGCCAGCATGAAGGCCAGCAGCCCAAGCGTGGCTCCCACCATCGCGCCGACCGGCGCGTCCTTCTCCCGTTCGGATCGGCCGCGCCTGTAGCCCCCTAGTCGATAGCCGCCTTCGATGGACAACAGGACGAAAGCGACGATGACCAGGAACAGCCCCCACAGGGGCAGCGCGTCGAGAACGGTTGTGTACTGCATCACCATCGCGAGGAATTGGAGAAACGATGAGCGGGGCATTCACCGCGCCCGTGATCGGTCGTGTACGAACCGAAGTATAGCTGGCACAGCATCACGAGCCGCCACTTCTGTATACTTGTATACACCATGGCCGGTGATGCCCACGAGCGCTCTGAAGTCCTGACAATCCGTGTGCCGCGGGAACTCGGCCAGCGGCTGGCCCGCGAGGCGCGTCGGCAGCGCCGGAGCCGGAGCGCCGTGGCCAGAGATCTGCTGGCCGGGTCGCTCGGAGAGGGCATGGAGCGCGACCTGCAGTCCGAGGCCCGGCGGCAATCGCTGCTGGTCCGGGACCGGAAGTCGGAGACGGACACCCTGAAGATCGTCAGCGACCTCGCGGACCTGCGCGGATGGAAGTGAACCGTGGCGACGTCGTGGTGATCGCCACGCGCGGGGCGTACACGAGCAAGCCGCGGCCCGCACTTGTGGTCCAGTCGGACTTGTACAACGACACCCACGCGAGCGTCACCATCTGCCCGGTGACATCCGACTGCGTCGATGCGCCGCTGTTCCGCATCGCGTTGCCGCCGGGATCACGCACCGGACTGCAGGTCTCCTCTCAGGTGATGGTGGACAAGGTGGTGAGCGTGCCGCGCGAGTCCATCGGCCGCATCGTCGGGCATTGTTCCGACGAGGAGCTGGACACTGTGGCGGAGGCCTTGCGCGCCTGGCTGTCGCTCTGACCGCGTGCAGCGGAGGACCCTTGCCCCCGCCTACCCGATCGCCACCCGCGCGTTCCTGAAGATCCGCATCCACGGGCTGTCCTCGCGCCACTCCTCCGGGTGCCATGACAGCTGCACCGTCCGGAACCCGCGCTCCGGGTGCGGCATCAGGATTGTGAACCGCCCGTCGGCGGTGGTGAGCGACGTCAGCGCATCCGGCGAGCCGTTGGGGTTGAGCGGATACGTGGTGGCCGGCCGGCCGTAGTTGTCCACGTAACGCGCCGACACGATGACGCGGCCGCGATCGGCCGGGTCGTCGAACGTCGCCTGGCCCTCGCCGTGTGCGATGGCCACTGGAATCCTGCTGCCGGCCATCCCGCGGAAGAACAGCGACGGACTCTCGACAATCTCCATCGTCACGAAGCGCGCCTCGAACTGCTCCGACGGGTTCTTCAGGAACTTCGGCCAGCCGGCGGCCCCCGGGATCAGCGATTTCAGCTCGGCCATCATCTGGCAGCCGTTGCACACGCCGAGCGCGAAGCTGTCGGGTCGCGCGAAGAAGGCGGCGAAGTCGTCGCGCACGCGCGGGTTGAAGAGCACCGACTTGGCCCAGCCGCCACCGCCGCCCAGCACGTCGCCGTAGGAGAAGCCGCCGCAGGCGGCGTAGCCGGTGAAGTCCGCGAGGGTGACGCGGCCATCCGCGAGGTCGCTCATGTGGACGTCGTAGGCGTCGAAGCCGGCGCGCGTGAAGGCCGCGGCCATCTCCACCTGACCGTTGACGCCCTGCTCGCGCAGAATGGCGATTCTCGGCCGCGCGCCGCGTGCGATGAACGGCGCCGCGATGTCCTCGGCCGGGTCGAAGGTGACCACCGGCGAGAGGCCGGGGTCCGACGCGTCGAGAATCCGGTCGTACTCCTGCTGCGCCAGCACCGGATTGTCGCGCAGCCGCTGCATCTGCCAGGTGGTCTCGCTCCACGCGCGGTGGAGCTCCACGCGGCTGGCGCGGAACGCGGGAGCATCAGAGCCACGCCGCACGGCCACGTGGTCGTCGGCCGTCGGCGCCGCGACGACGACCCCGTCCAACCCATGGCGACGCAGGATCTCGTGCGCCAGCGCGCGGTGGTCGTCGCGCACCTGCAGCACGACGCCCAGCTCCTCGGCAAACAGCCACGCCAGCAACCCGGCCGTGCCGGCCGGCGCGCTCGACGCGTCGATCGCGAGACCGGTGTGCCCTGCGAACGCCATCTCGGCGAGCGTGACGAACAGGCCGCCGTCGGATCGGTCGTGGTATGCCAGCACGAGCCCGGCTTCGCGGAGCTCCGCGAGTGCGGCGTAGAGGGCGCGAACACGGGCGGGGTCGTCCACGTCCGGCGACTCGTCTCCGACCTGCCCGAACACCTGTGCCAGGATCGACCCGCCGAGTCGTGAACGGCCGCCGGCGAGGTCGACCAGCAGCAGGGATGCGGGGCCGACGTCCGTCCGCAGCTGCGGCGTCCAGGTGCCGCGCACGTCGGCGCACGGGCCGAAGGCCGACACGATGAGCGAGAGCGGGCCGACGACATCGCCGGTGCGGCCGTTCTCGTCCCAGCGCGTGCGCATCGACATCGAGTCCTTGCCGACGGGAATGGCGACGCCGAGTGCGGGACACAGCTCGAGCGCCACCGCCTTCACCGTGTCGAACAGCACCGCGTCCTCGCCGGGCGCGCCCGCGGCGGCCATCCAGTTGGCCGACAGTTTCACGCGGTCGAGCGCGTCCACGGGCGCGGCGGCCAGGTTCGTGAGCGCCTCGGCGACGGCCATGCGGCCCGACGCCGGGCCGTCGATCACCGCCAGCGGCGTGCGTTCGCCCATCGCGAACGCCTCACCGGCGCTGCTCTCGAACGACATCAGGGTGGCGGCGCAGTCGGCCACCGGCACCTGCCACGGGCCCACCATCTGATCGCGCGAGCAGAGGCCGCCCACCGTGCGGTCGCCGATCGCGATGAGAAACGTCTTGTCGGCGACGGCCGGATGCCGGAGCACGCGGCCGACCGCGTCCTCGAGCGAGATGCCGTCCAGATCCACCGGGGCGAGCGCGCGTCTCGTGCGTCGCACGTCGCGGGTCATCCGCGGCGGCTTGCCGAGGAGCGCCGGCAGATCCATGTCCACCGGCAGGTTGCCGAACAGCGGGTCGCGCACCTCGAGCCGGTGGTCGTCGGTGGCGACGCCGACCACCGCGAACGGGCAACGCTCGCGCTCGCAGAGCGCCGTGAACGTGTCGAGCTGCTCGGGCGCGATCGCCAGCACGTAGCGCTCCTGCGCCTCGTTCGACCACACCTCGCGCGGCGACATGCCCGGTTCTTCGTTCGGGGCGGCCCGCAGATCGATCTCGGCGCCGCGCCCGGCGCCATGGGCGAGCTCCGGCAGCGCATTCGAGAGGCCGCCCGCGCCGACGTCGTGGATGGAGAGGATCGGGTTACGGTCGCCGAGCCCCCAGCAGCGGTCGATCACTTCCTGCGCGCGCCGCTGGATCTCGGCGTTGCCGCGCTGCACCGAGTCGAAGTCCAGATCCGCGGTGTTCGCGCCCGTGGCCATCGACGAAGCGGAGCCGCCGCCCATGCCGATGAGCATGCCGGGGCCGCCGATCTGGATCAGGAGCGCGCCCGGCGGGATGCCGGCCTTCTGCGCGTGCTGGCCGCGCACGGCGCCGACGCCGCCCGCAATCATGATCGGCTTGTGGTAACCACGCGTCGTGCCGGCCACCTCCTGCTCGAAAGTGCGGAAGTAGCCGCCGAGGTTCGGGCGGCCGAACTCGTTGTTGAACGAGGCCGCCCCGATCGGGCCGTCGATCATGATCGACAGCGGCGACGCGATGCGCTCGGGCCGCGCTTCGGGGCCTTCCCATGGCCGCTCGAATCCGGGGAGACGGAGGTGCGACACCGAGAAGCCGCACAGGCCGGCCTTCGGCTTCGCGCCACGCCCCGTCGCCCCTTCGTCCCGGATCTCGCCGCCCGAACCGGTGGCCGCGCCGGCGAACGGCGAGATGGCCGTCGGGTGGTTGTGCGTTTCCACCTTCATCACCGTGTGCGTGAGGTCGTCGGTGAAGGCGTAGCGGGCGGTGTCCGGCTCGGGGAAGAAGCGCGGCACCACGCGGCCTGCCATCACGGCGGCGTTGTCCGAGTACGCCGAGACGGTCCCCTGCGGGTTGGCCTTGTGCGTCTCGCGAATCATGGCGAAGAGCGACTGCGCCTGGGGCTCGCCGTCCACCACCCACGACGCGTTGAAGATCTTGTGGCGGCAGTGCTCCGAGTTCGCCTGCGCGAACATCGTCAGTTCGACATCGGTCGGGTTGCGATCGACTTTCGTGAAGTAGTCGACCAGGTAGTCGATTTCATCGGGCGCCAGCGCGAGGCCGAAGCGCGTGTTCGCCTCGTCGATGGCGGCGCGTCCCTGCGTGAGAACGTCGACAGACGTCAGCGGCTTCGGGGCGACGTGCCGGAAGAGCGCGGCCGTGTCGTCGAGCGACATCACTACCGCTTCGGTCATGCGGTCGTGCAGCAGCGGCAGGATGCCCGCCAGGTCTCCGTCGCCGGCGATGTAGCAAGCCGTCGCGCGCTCGATGCGCGTCACGGCGTCCATGCCGCAGCGGCGGACGATGTCGGTGGCTTTCGACGACCACGGCGAGATCGTCCCGAAGCGCGGCGTCACCAGGACGAGCCGCGCGCCCTCCGGCTCGGGCGGCGCCGCCGGCCCGTGGGCCAGCAGGCGCTCCAAATCTGCGAGCTCCTCGTTCGTGAGGTCCCGTGCCGTCTCCACCAGGTGCCAGAAGCACGCGGCAGCCACGCGCAGGGTCGCGGTGCGCGATTCGACGGCGCGGTTGAGCTTTTCGATGCGGAACGCGGAGAGCGCCAGGCTTCCGCGGAGAGTCAGGAGGGACATCCGAAGAGAATTGTACTTCGGGCAGCCACTGCCGGCCGAGCCGGGAGGCGCGGGCGAGGCCCTTGCGGCGTAGAATCCGGGACATGCACCTCTCACGGCGGGCGGTTCTTTCGGCGCTGGCCGCCGCTTCCCTGTCGCCCTGGGCACGCCCATCCGCTCGTGCCAGACAGGCGCCGATGGTGGACGCACAGCGACTGCGTCGCCGCCTCGAGCAGTTGTCCACCTACGGCCGTCCGGCGGAGGGCACCTTCGACTCAGGCGTCAACCGCGTGGCCTACTCCGACGCGGACGTGGCGGCCCGGGCGTGGCTGCTGGACGAGATGCGCGGTGCCGGCCTCCGTCCGCGCATCGATCCCGCGGGCAACATCTTCGCGCGGTGGGGTGCGGAGGGCGATCGGCCACCCATCCTGTTCGGTTCGCACATCGACTCGGTCCCGAGCGGCGGCAACTTCGATGGCGACCTCGGCTCGCTGGCCGCGCTCGAGGTGATCCAGGCGTGCCAGGCCGCCGGCATCACGCCGCGGCGGCCGCTCGAGATGGTGGTGTGGGCGCACGAGGAGAGCACGGCCTTCGGCCGCGGCACCGCCGCCAGCCGCATCGTCGCCGGCGACCTGAAGGCCAGCGATCTCGATCAGGTGTGGAACGGCCTGCGCCGCGCGGACGCCATCCGGAAGATTGGCGGCGATCCCGCGCGCATCGAGAACGCCGTCCGTTCAAAGGGCGCGTGGCACAGCTATCTGGAACTGCACATCGAGCAGGGAGGCACGCTCGACCGCGCCAGCGTCCCCATCGGCATCGTCGAGGGCATCGTCGCCATCCATCGCTACGACGTGGAGATCGTCGGCTTCGCCAATCATGCCGGCACCACGCCGATGGGCGAGCGGCAGGACGCGCTGGTGGCGGCGTCCACGCTGGTGCTGGCGGTGCGCGAGATGGTGACCGCCCGCCAGGGCCGGCAGGTCGGCACGGTGGGGCGACTGGACGTGGAGCCCAACTCCCCGAACGTGGTGCCCGGCCGCGTGCGACTGAGCGTGGAGTTTCGCGACCTGTCGGAGGCGACGCTGACCTCGCTCGGTGAGGAGCTGCGGGTGCGAGCCGATCGCATCGCGCGCGAGTCCCGAACCGCGATTACCGCGACGCTCGCCACGAGGAACCCCTCGGCTCCCGCGGATGCCGCCGTGCAGGGGGCGATCGGTCGCGCGGCCGACGTTGCCGGGCTCGATACCCGGCGGCTGCCGAGCGGGGCGGGCCACGATGCGCAGATGATGGCGGCGCTCTGTCCGATGGGGATGATCTTCGTGCCGAGCGTCGGCGGCATCAGCCATTCGCCGAAGGAACGCACCGGCTGGGACGACTGCGCGCGCGGCGCCGCCGTGCTGCTCGGCGCCGTGATGGACCTGGATCAGCGCGAGGACGTCTGACGCAGAGGCCTCGCTGCACGCGCAGCGCGCGTGCTCATTTGGCGGCTGCCCGGGTGCGATCGACGACCACCGCACCGCCCTTCATCACCCAGCGCACCTTCTCGATCAGGACGGTGACGTCGGCCAGCGGATCGCCCTCGACGGCGACGATGTCGGCGAGGTAGCCCGGGGCGAGGGCGCCGAGGGTCTTCTCCTGCCCGAGTAGCGCCGCCGGGGTCGTCGTCGCCGAGGCGAGCGCCTGCCGCGGCGTCATCCCCGCCTTGACGAACCACGCGAGCTCGCGGGTGTTCTGGCCGAACATCGTGTAGACCGCATCCGAGCCCATGCCGATCCTGACGCCGGCGTTCACCGCGCGGCGGACGGCGTCGAGGTTCTTCTCGACGTAGGCGTGCAGCGGTGGAATGGTGTCGTCGGCGAACCCGAACTCGTCCCTGGCGTCCACGTAATAGCGATTGTGATCGATGGTCGGCACCCACACCGTGCCGCGCCTGGCCATCTCCACCAATGTCTCGTCGTCCAGGTCGATGCCGTGCTCGACGGAGTCGGCTCCCGCTCGCACGGCGTCCTTCACGCCAGAGGCGCCATACGAATGAATCGCGATCGGTCGCCCGGCCGCGTGCGCCGCATCCACGGCCGCCTTCATCTCGTCGAAGGTCAGCGTCTGGGTCGTGTCCACGCTCTGGTAGCTGCCGCGCGAGCCGAACACCTTCACCCAGTCGGAGCCCGCCGCCACGCGCGCGGCCGCGAGCTGCGCGAAGTCGGGCCTGGCGGCGTCGTTGCGCGGCGCCGACAGTCCCTGGCCGGCGACGAACATCCGCGGCCCGATCATCCGTCCCATGTTGATCAGATCGCGCATCGCATAGTCAGTCTCGTTCGAGGCGCCGAGATCGCGCACCGTGGTCACGCCGCTCTCGAGCGTGCGCATCGCGTTGTCAGCGGCCAGCACCACCGTCACTCCGGCCGGCCGCCGCGGCTGGTTCAACGGGCGGGTACCGGGCGCGCGGTCCCAGTAATAGGTCATGTGCGTGTGCAGGTCGATCATCCCGGGGATCACCGTGAACCGGCGCAGGTCGATGATCTCGACGCCCGCCGGCGGCGATTCCGTGCCAACCGAGACGATGCGGTCGTTGTCGATGACGATGACCGCGTTCGTCACGACGTTGCCGGCAGCATCGATCGCCTTGCCGGCGCGAATCGCCTTCGTCGCCGCCTCGGCGGGAACGAGCGACATCCACCACACGATGGCGAAGGCGATGGTCGTTCGAGTCATGGCTGCCGGATTGTATGACGTCCTCGCCTCGAGGACGTCGCCTCGTCCGGAGGCGTGTGGTACCGTGCCTGCAGGAGTTCTCATGACCCGTTCGTGGTTGGCAGCCGTTCTCGTAACCTCCGTGGCCGTCGGCATCGTCCATCCCCCTGTCGCGTCGGCGCAGGAGCCGTCGACGCTTGCGGGCCGATGGATCCTGAACCGCGAGCTGAGCCAGTTCCCGCGCGAGGTCGGATTCAGCGCGGACTGGATGGCCACCGGATCCGCCGGCGACTCGACTCCCGGCGGAAGCCAGGGCGGGGCCCCCGGCGGTGGCGGCAGGGCATCGTTCCCGGTCAGCCGTATCAGCCGCGAGGATTCCATGCGGAACGCGCTGCTGACGACCGAAGCCCGCGAGCCGGCGGCCGTCCTGGCGATCACCGAGACCGCGACTGAAGTGGGGATCACCCCCGACAAGGGCGTGGCGCGGACGTTCCACCCCACCGGGAGGGAAGAGGCCCTGCAGCTCGGTGAGGTGACGGCGATCGCGGCGTCAACGCGCGAAGCGGGACGGCTCGTGGTGCGCTACAAGGTGAACCAGGGCCAGGAACTGCGCTACACGTATTCGCGCGTCGCAAGCCCGCCGCAGCTCGTCGTCGAGGTGCAGTTCCTCGAGCGCGGCAAGGGAGAGATCATCAAGCGGGTCTACGAACCGGAGCGGCCGGCCGAAGCGCCCGTCGCCGCTGCGACGCCCGCCCAGGCGGCCCTGCCCGCCGCCACGCCAGCGCCTCGACCAGCGGGCGTGCCGGCGTCGGCCGCGCAGGACTACGATCGTCAGCCGGATGCCCAGTTCAAGGGACTGACCACACTCGGGGTCGTCATCGAAGGTCTTGGCTCTCAGGCCTCCGCCTGCGGGCTGCGCCAGGAGGCCATCGAATCGGCGGTCGTGAAGCAGCTCTCGGGGGCCGGGCTCAAGGTGGCGCTCAACGCTGACGAGGACACCTACGTGTACGTGAACGTGATCGCCGCGACCGCGGCGAACGGCCTGTGCCTCTCGCGTTACGACGCGTTCCTCTACACCCATACCATCGCGGGGCTGTCGTATCACCCCATGCCGGTGCTCGTCGACGTGTCGTTGATGCACAAGGGCGGCCTCGCCGCCGGCGCCCCCGCCGCCCACGCCGAATCGGTGATGCGGGGACTGCAGGACTACGTCGGGCAGTTCACCAAGCGGATCAGCGACGCCAACAAGTAGCCTTCGCGGCGGTTCAATGATCCGCAAAACACACGTCGTCCTCGTGCATCCGGAGATTCACTGGAACACGGGCAACGCGGGTCGGACCTGCCTGGCGACCGGTGCCACGCTGCACCTGGTGGAGCCGCTGGGTTTTTCGCTCGACGAGCGTCAGGTCAAGCGCGCCGGCCTGGACTACTGGGAACACGTCGATCTGCAGGTGTGGCCGGGATGGGAGGCCTTCGAGCGGGAACTCCCTGTCCTGGGTGAACCGTACTTCTTCTCGACGAAGGCCCGCCGCCTCCTCTGGGATGCGCCGCTCGGAGCGCCACGCGACGTGGTCCTGGTCTTCGGCCGCGAGACGGCCGGACTCCCCGCGGAGTTGCTGGAGCGTTACCGGGACCGGTTACTCACGATACCGATCGAGTCGCCGCACGTGCGCTCGCTGAACCTGTCGACCAGCGTGGCGCTCGCGGTGTACGAGGTGCTGCGGCAGCGCCGGTGAGGACATTTTCGAGCGTACCGGTGGGCGCTCGGCGGCATAGTCTCAGCCATGCGGCGGCTGGCAATCGCGATCCTCCTCCTCACGGCGTCCGTTCCCCTCGGCGCCGACACCAGCCTGGCGTGGACGCGGTGGCGCGATCCCGACCTCCACGGTCAGCCGGGACCCGGCTCCTGTTCGAGGCCGGTCCGTTCGGCCGGGCCCGCTAGGCCGCCGATGACGGCGGGCCCGTTCGCGCCCGTCCATCCTGGCACCCGGCCGCCATGACCGGGGCGGCATGCAGAAACGTCCCGAGCGCGCGGGCCATCTCCTGCCGCGCGCTGGCGCCCGACATGATGGCGTCGACGGCCATCAGCGACGTGTGGATCTGCCCGCGGCAATCGAGGTGACGCACATCGCCTCCGGCGGCCCGCAGTGCCTCCGCGTACGCCACGCCTTCGTCCCGCAGTGGATCGAACTCGCACGTCACCACCAGCGCCGGCGGCAAGCGTGACAGGTCGCGTGACAGGAGCGGCGCGGCCCGTGGGTCGTTCCGCTCCGCCGTGTCCGCGTAGTGGTCCCAGAACCACTGCATGAGCGCCCGAGTGAGCACATAGCCCTCGGCGTTGTCCGCATACGAACGGCGAGTGAAGTCTGCAGACGTGACGGGTGCCACCAGCAGCTGACCGCTGAGCATCGGCCCGCCTGCGTCACGCGCCAGCTGGCAGACGACGGCCGCGAGGTTGGCGCCAGCGCTCCACCCGCATACGGCGAGCCGGCCCGACCTCCCGCCCAGGACCTCCGCGTGGCTCGCGATCCATTGAACCGCGGCGAACGCATCGTCGACGGCGGCCGGGAAGCGCGCCTCGGGCGCGTGGCGGTAGTCCACCGAGATGACCGCTGCGTTTGAACGGACCGCGAGATCGCGGCAGAAGGGATCGTCCGAATCCGCGCCGCCCAGCACCCAGCCACCGCCATGGAAATACACCACCAGCGGATGCGGGCCCGGGCTGGCCGGCCGATAGAGACGGTAGCCGAGGTCTCCGGCAGCGCCGGGGAGCACACCATCGACCACCGCGCCGACGGCGGGGCCGGGAGGGCGCACCGCCGCGAAGGATCGAGACATCGCGCGCGCGCCTTCGACGTCCAGCGACTCCATCGGGGGCAGACCGAGCCGGCCGATCATGGCGAGCATCAACTGCACGTCCGGCTGCAGCCGGCAGATCACGCCGTCCTCGCAGCGGCGCCCGGCGGGACCGTCGAACGAGAAGCCGAGATAGCCGCGGCTCACCACCTCGCCGCAGACCCGGCGGTAGGTGTCGACGCCGCCGACATACGGCAGGAACACCCGCGGCTTGCCGGGCACGTTGGCGCCCGTGTACCACGAGATCGCCCGCGGGTAGAGCGTCAGATCGCCGAAGTCGTTGACGTGCTGCACCCAGCCGTCCTCGGCCGTCGCCGTGGGCTCGATCACGGTGAGGTCGCGTTCGCGCATGTGCCGCATGCAGTCGGTGATCCACTCCACGTGCTGCTCGATGGACACCGCCATGTTGGACAGTACCGAGGGGCTGCCCGGCCCCGTGATCGTGAAGAGGTTGGGGAACCCCGCCGACATGATTCCGAGGTAGTTTCGCGGGCCCTCGGCCCACTTCTCGGCCAGGGCCAGGCCGTCGCGGCCACGGATATCGACCGCCACGACCGCGCCGGTGATCGCGTCGAAGCCAGTGGCGAACACGATAGTGTCGAACGTCATCGTGGCGGCGCTCGTCTCGATCCCGTCCTCCGTGATGGAGGTGATGGGGGTGGCGCGGAGGTCCACGAGCCGCACGTGCGGCAGGTTGAAGGTCTCGTAGTACCCCGAGTCGAGGCACGGCCGCTTGGTGCCGTAATAGTGGTCCTTCGGGCAGAGCGCCTCGGCGGTCACTGGGTCTTTCACAATCGATCGGATCTTGCCGCGCAGGAACTCACACAGTGTCTCGTTGGCCGCCTCGCTCAGCACAAGGTCCGGGAAGGACGGCGGCAGCAGATCGCCCGACTCCCACATGGCTTCGTAGTTCGCGAGGCGCTCCTGTTCCGACACCTGCAGCGCACCCTTGTCGATCGGCGCGACCGGGACACCGAGGCGGGTCCACCGCGCCGACGCCCGGTAGGCGGCACGGTCGCGCTGGTAGGCATCGAGCTTCGCTTCGGGTACCGGCCCGTTCTTCGCCGGCCGGCTGAAGTTGGGTGTCCGCTGAAAGACGGTCAGCTCCGCCGCCTGCCCGGCGATGAGCGGGATGGACTGCACGCCCGAGGATCCCGTCCCGATCACCGCCACGCGCCGGCCCGTGAAGTCCACGCCCTGATGCGGCCAGCGCGAGGTGTAGTAGACCTCACCGCGAAACCGGTCCACGCCGTCGACGTCGGCGGCCTTCGGCACCGACAGGCAGCCGCTCGCCATCACGAAGTACCGGCATCGGATCTCGTTGCCATCACTGGTCACGATCGTCCAGCACCCGGCCGGCTGATCCCACGTGGCCCGCTCGACGCGCGTGGAGAACCGGATGTCTCGCCTCAGGTCGTGTTTGTCTGCGACGTGCCGGAGGTAGCGGAGGATCTCAGGCTGGGTTGCGTACTTCTCGGACCACTGCCACTCGGTCTCGAGATCCGGATCCCAGCTGTACGAGTAGTCCACCGTCATGATGTCGCAGCGCGCGCCCGGGTAGCGGTTCCAGTACCACGTGCCCCCTACATCATCAGCGCTCTCGAGCGCGACCGCCGAGTACCCCATTCCGCGCAGGCGGTGCAACAGGTACAGACCCGCGAAGCCGGCTCCGACGACGACGGTGTCCACCATAGGTTCTCCGATGTGAGCCGGGCCAAACTGGTCCGTGGATTATACCGGTGGCGGCGGGGTCACACCCTGAGCACCAGCCCGCGCCGGTGCAGGATCGCCAGGATTGCGAACCACACCAGCACGAAGCACACGGCATATGCCAGGGACGCGTTTCGCGGCTCGAGCCAGCCGGCGAACAGTCCGCGATAGAGGGCCTCCTGCAGCGAGATCCTGGCGCCGCCGTACTCGACCAGCACGAGGGACCCGACCGCCCGGGCCATCATCCCCGAACCCACGAACGCCGCCAGCGGGTTCGTGCCGTAGATGACGAAGAACCGCGCCCAGCGCGTGATCCCCTGCGCGTCGGTGATCCAGAGGATCACCGCCAGCACCGTCGCCGCCACGCCGCCAGTGAACAGCACGTAGCTCGACGTCCAGAGCGCCTTGTTGATCGGGAACGACCAGTTCCACATCAGGCCCGCCATCGTCGCCAGTGCCCCCGCCGCGAACAGCCCGCTCAGGCGCTCGTGCAGTGGCCGCTCGGCGCCGAGCCAGCGCCCGGTGAACACCCCGAGCATGACGGTGCCGATCGCCGGCAGCGTCGAGAGCACCCCCTCCGGATCCCACGTCCGCGACTGCCGCCAGAGATGTCCGTCGAGCAACGCGCGATCCACCCACGCCGCGAGGGTCTTGCCCGGTTGGTCCAGCCAGAGCGCGCCGCTCCCGGCCTGCCCCGGTACCGGGAGCAGCGTCATTGCGAACCAGTAGCCGAAGAGCAGCGCGGCGAGGATCCCCACCTGTTGCGTCACCGTCGTCCGCTGGGTGAGGAGTGCGCCGAACAGGTAGGCTGCGCCGATGCGCTGCAGCACTCCCGGGATGCGGATCTCGGTGAACTGCGTGATGGGCGTGAACGGGAAGGCATGCAGCAGCAGGCCGCAGAGCACGATCAACGTGGCGCGGCGCAGCACCTGTCGCGTGATCGCGCCCTCGTCATCGCCTCGCGCGCGGCGCGCCTCGCGTGACAGGTGGGTCGTGACTCCGACGATGAACAGGAAGAACGGGAAGATGAGATCCGTCGGCGTCCACCCGTGCCACGCGGCATGCGCCAGTGGCGGATAGATGGCGTCCCAGTTCCCCGGGTTGTTCACCAGGAGCATTGCGGCCACCGTCATGCCCCGGAAGACGTCGAGTGCGAGGAGGCGTTCGCGGGACGACGTCATGGCACGGGTTCGGCCCACCCTGGAATGGCGCCGCCGTCAGTCTCGTCTCAGCGGAGTTCGGTAAGAGAGACGTCGAGCACCCGCGTGCCCCGGGGCGAGCGCTGCCACTGCACGAGGATGGGGCTCTGATAGGTCCCTTCGACGATGCCGTGGCTGCCGTCGGCGCGTTCCGACACCAGCAGGCTCACCGAGCGGCGCATCCGGAAGAATCGCGAGGCGGGCACGGCCAGCGTGCGCGCCAGGAGCCTCTCGACCACGGAGCCGCGCAGCCTGAGCGTGTCGAGCCCGACGTTCATCACCCGGACGAAGTCGTACTTCGCGTAGCCGAGCGTCTTCGCCGGCACCGCACGCGGGTCCTTCATCGCACTGTGGTACTGCTGTGCCACGAAGGAGAGCGGGTTGCGCAACACTTCGGCGAGGTCGTGCTTCATCAGCAACGTCTCGTACTCGTTGACGGTGACGGCCGAATGGCGCTCCGCGGGGTCGAGCGTGATGTGGAGCCGCCCTTTGCCAACCCCCATCCGCGTGACGAACTCGGTCAGCGCGTCCGCAATCCCGAGGCGCGGATCCTTGAGGTTCACCGAATCGATCGGATGCGTCGAGACCGGCACCTCGATGCGCGTGCGGCCGATCTGGCGCTCCTCACGGAAGCCGAACATGCGGGTGACGCGGCTGCGCGGGCGCTCACCGACGACGCCGTCGAGATCGACGAAGCAGACCGCCTCGCCCGCCCGGTTGGGACGCGTGACGCAGGGGCGCAGGCCGCTGGCCATGAATGCCAGGTGCGAGTCGGCGTTCTTCGGTTCGACGGCGCGTTGCTCGTCGCCGAGGTCCTCGCGCCGCTCCAGCTGGTCGTGCTCGTAGCCGGCGCCTTCGGGAAAGACCGTGCGGAACGCCTCGACGTAAGTCGACACGCGCTGAAGGTTCAGCCGCGCCGAGATGCTGCGATCGAGGAAGCCGGCCGTGGTGTGGGACGACCAGTAGAGGCACTGCGGATAGGCGGCGAGCGCCTCGTGCTCGGCGGGAAATCGAGACCGCATCTCGACCACCTCGAAGCGAGCCTGGGGTGCCACTTCCAGGATGAGATCCAACGGTCTCGAACTCATGGCCTAAGGCAGAGTAGCACAGCCTCACCCAGGCCGCCGTGGCCGGGCGCTGTGCTGACGTTCCCTCTAGGGTTCCCGGTTCGTCAAATGGGGCGTGATGCCGACGATCGCGGCGATCAGCTCGGCGGGGTCAACCGGCTTCGAGACATATGCCTGGAACCCGGCCTCGAGGCCGCGCGCCCGATCGTCGGCGCGCGCATAGCCGGTGAGGGCCAGCGCTGGGAGGCGATCGTCGCGGTCGGCTTCGGCCTCACGAACCTTGCGGATGAGCGCGTAGCCGTCTTCATCAGGGAGCCCGATGTCACTGACCAGGACGTCGGGCCGCCTGATCCTCATGGCCTGAAGCGCATCACGCACGGTCGCGGCGGCCTGCACGGTGGCGCCCGCCTGGGTCAACATCAATGACGTCAGCGTGCGCCCGTCGGCGTCATCGTCAACGACGAGGATGCGAAGCTTGTCGAGGGGCGGTACGCCCTCCACCGGCAAGGCCGCTGCCGCCGCCGCGTGCCCGTCGGCCGTGACCGCGCGCTCGGCCGGCGCTGCGCTGGCGGCCATTGGCAAGCGCACGGTAAAAGTGGCGCCACGTCCCTCGCCGTCACTCGCCGCGCGCACGGTGCCGCCGTGCAGCGCCACGAGTTGCCGCACGATGGCGAGCCCAAGACCCAGCCCGGCATGACGTCGCGTCGTGGCCCCATCCGCCTGACGGAAGCGCTCGAACACATGCGGCAAGAATTCGGGACTGATGCCCTGTCCCGTATCGACGACTCTGATCTCCATCTGGTCGTTATGGGGCTCGACGAAAAGGTTCACCCGTCCTCCCGCAGGTGTGAACTTGACCGCGTTGGCGAGCAGATTCCAGACCACTTGCTCGAGACGCCCGGCGTCTCCCCGAACGACGGCATCCCGTGGCAGCGTCGACGAGACCGTCAGCTGCACCTTGCCCGCTTCGGCCAGCGGTGCGACCACGCTCAGCGCCGCATCAACCACCGCCATCAGATCGACCGGCCGCGCCTCTATTTGAAAGTGTCCGGCAACGGTCCGGGAGACATCCAGCAGATCATCGATGATGTGGGCGAGGGCGAGGGTGTTGCGTTCGATGGTCGCGATGCCTTGTCTGACCCGTTCAGGCGGCAGTTCCATCGAGCCCAGCAGCCGGGCCCATCCGAGCACGGCATTCAAGGGGGTTCGCAGTTCGTGCGACACGGTCGCGAGAAACTCATCCTTCAGCTTGTTGGCCCGCTCGGCGTCTTCGGCCATCGTCTGCGCGTGCACCGTCGCGACGACCAATCGCTCGTTGACCTCCCGCATCTCCACCATCAGCGCTTCCAGGGTCGCCCGCACGTGCGCGGCCTCTTCTCGGGCCCGGGCGGCGACTTCGCGCAGCGTGGCCGTCTCCTCGCGCGCGGTGACCGCGCCTTCGCGCAGCGTAGTCGTCCCCTCGCGGGCGGTGACCGCGCCTTCGCGGAGCGTGGTCGTCCCCTCGCGGGTGGTGACCGCGCCTTCCCGCAGCGTGGTTGTCCCCTCGCGGGCGGTGACGGCGCCTTCCCGCTCTCCGAGGGCCGCGGGCGGTTCGCCCGCAGGGGCCACGCGTTGCACCCGCCGATCGGCGTGGGTCGGTTTCATGATGGAGCTGGCCCCTTCACCCGTCGTCCAATGGACTTGGTGGAGGTAGGGCTGCCCGTCAGCAGGCCTTCGTACTCCCCGAAAGTTTCGCCGATGACAATGCCCTCGTCGGTGATGTCGAACGCGCGCAGATCCTTGCTGTGAGCGCTCCCGCGCACTTTCACGACCGCCATGACGCGCCGCAGTTGCCCCTGCAGTTCGACGTATCGCTGCATGATGATCGCGTCGGTCAGAAAGGCCGTTCCGTGCGGACTGAAACGAAGGTCCGAATAGCTGTCCTCCAGCTCCGCCGTCATCATCATCGTGATCCCCATTCCCGTGAGCACGGTGACCATGCGATAGAGCGACTCACGAAAATCCTCGCGGAAGGTCTGGGCGAGCGCCAGTTCGAACCCGGACAGCGAATCGATCACCAGCCGGCGGGCTTTCAATCGATGGATGGCCTCGATGATCTCATAGAGCATCTCGTCGATGGAGAGGTCAAGCGGACGCGTCTGGATGGCGCCGACTTTGCCTTCCTGAACGAGTTGCTCGAACCGCCGTCCCTTGGGTCCGATCAGCGAGTAATCGGGCGGGCGCTTTTCGAACATCGCGACGATGCCGGGTTCGCCATGACGAACGCCCTCGGCGAGGAACTCGGCGGCCAGCATACTCTTGCCGGAGCCCGACGGGCCGGCGAGCAGCACCGAGTAGCCGGCCGGAATGCCGCCGCCGAGCATTGCGTCCAGTTCCTTCACGCCGATCGAGAGCCGTTCACGAAGCTTGTGCGGTGTACCGGCCGCCGTGGGTGGTGACTTCTCCTCCGGTCCGACGATGACGCGCGGGAACACCTGAATGCCGTCGCCCGTGATCCGGAAGGTGTGCAACCCGGGAATCGGCGCCTGTCCACGCATCTTCATGACCTGCATCTTGCGAACCATCGAGTTTCGATCGACGCTTTGGGAGAGCCACAGCAGCCCGTCTGCGACGGTGAAGACCGGATTCTCTCCCGCCTCCGACGATTGATACTCGCCGACGAGAAACGTGGTCGCCTGCCAACTGGTGAGCTGAACGGCCAACCGCTGGACGAAATGCTGCAGATCCAGATCGCCGCTCGGTGCCCGCCCGGCCGCCTGCGCCACGGTTCGAAAGGAATCGACGACGACCACGCCTGGGCTGGTGGCCTCTACTTCGCGAATGATGCGTTCGAGGAGGTTCTCGAGCGAGCCGTTGACCACGTCCTGGCTCAAGTTGACATAGCGCACCGATTCATTAACGCGGGCCAGGTCGAAGTAGCTGAACTGCTGCTGATAACGCAGCATCTTGATGGGCGGTTCGCCGACCACCGTGAAGTAGAGTGCCGGGCGGTCGGGGCTCGCGAGGGCGAACATCATCTGCTGGGCGAGGGTCGTCTTTCCCGCACCCGGCACCCCGGCGATGAGATTGAAGGAAAATTCCGGCAGGCCACCACCGAGGATCTCGTTGAGTCCCGGAACGCCCGTGGACAGTCGGCGAATCGCTACTCGGTCCGTCATGCCTTATTTCTCCCCTGTACTGGCATCGGCAAAGGCATCGGGCCACGCTTTCTTCAAGATTCCAGCCGTCAAGGAGTCTCCGATGAATGTCACGAACAACCCCGACACGAGGGCGAAAACCGCTTCGGCCGCTTCAGCGGCGACAGCTGGCTCCTGCTTCTCCAGGCAGGTAAGGAAGTGGGCAAAGGCCTCTTGCGATTGCTCCGGCTCGGGCGTGGGGATCAACCACGGGTAGCTGCGCTGGGCCAGATGCAGGGCGCGACCCGTCAGCGCCTCGAGGCCAACCTCGCCAATCAGCGGTGCTGACACGCGGATGAGGTCGTCGTAGGCGCGACGCGCCGCAACGGCGATCGCCCCTGCGCCCGTGTGCGGCCCCGCGCGCTGCGCCAGGGCCCGTCGCGCAATCTGCAGCGCCGCCGCCTGAGGGCCCGTCACGGGTGACGCCGAGAATCGCTGCTGCCCTGTCAAGGGCCTTAGTCTAACTTGCTTCTGAGCTGTTACATTAACGCTGCACGGCTAGCGCTTCCGTGTCCGTGAGCGCAATTGATGAGCTGACTACCGGATCCGGTCGAAGGCCACGTTGCCGATCGCGTAGCGGCGCCAGTCGTTGTAGTCGAAGTGCCACCATTCCTCGGGGTTCACGGTGAAGCCCTCCGCCTCCATCACACGGCGCAGCAGCGCGCGGTGCCAGCGCTGCAGGCTGGTGCCGCCCGGATAGAACGCGTACGCGCGCGGCGTCGCCTCGTCGTAGGTGCTCGGCATCTCGATCACGGCGCCGGTGCGCAGGTCGTACAGCGTGAGGTCCACGGCCGCCCCGCGGTTGTGGCGCGAGCCTTGCGCGGGGTTCGCCACCAGCCACTTCTTGTCGGGCGGCGTGGTGTCGAAGAACGTCTTCGTCACATACCAGGGCCGATAACCGTCGTGCACCAGCAGCCCGTAGCCGAGTGGCGCCAGGGCTCGATGGGCACGGACCACGGCTTCGGCCGCCGGCCGCTGCAGGAACGCGCGCGCTTCGGCGTAGAAGACCGAGCCGAGGAAGTTGTTGGTGGTTGCGTAACGGACGTCGAGCTTGATGGTGGGATCGAGCTGCATGAGCTCGACCAGGTCGGCCGGCAGGAACGAGCCGCCTTCCGCGGGCGGCGTCGCCGCCTGGGCGTCCTTCAAGGCCTCGGCCACGGGGCGCAAGGGCGTCACACGCAACTGTCCCGAACTGCCCTCCGGCCCGACCTGCAGGCGCGTGTACGGAACACCGCGCATGGTCAACCGAATCGCGCGGCCTCCGGCGTCCCGTGTGAACTCGGGCCTCGGAGTGGTGCTGTCGATCGCCACGGGCTCGCCGCGATCGGCAATCGCCATCAACTGCCCATCCCGCTCGATCACATAGAGACGCACCGATTCGCCGGCGGGCCCCGCCGACTGGTATTCGCCAATCAGCCCGAGCCAGTCAGCGGCCGCCGGCGCTGGCCTCGGCGCTGACGGTGTTTCGGGCTCGCGTGGCCACGTCGGCGTCTGCTCCTGCGCGACGGCAGGTGCGGCACACGCGGACACGACCAACGCGAAGAGGAGGAGGCGCGAGAGGCGGATCATCGGCATGGGGTACTCGTGTGTGGCGGACGGCTTCGGGTGCGCTCAGGTCCAGATCACCGGCACGCCATAGGGCGCGAACGCGCGATCGTGCGTCACCACGGTGGCGCCTTCCGCGAGGGCTTGCGCCACGAGGACCCGATCGAATGGGTCGGAGTGATGCGGGGCAAGACCGGCGAGCGTGGTGCCGTGGGCCAGCGTCAGCGGCAGTTCGGTGAAGTCGTCGGCCTGGAGGAGCACGTGGAACGGTTCGTCGAGCCGCAGCCGGCCCAGCGCGGTCTTGATGGCCACTTCCCACCCCGAAACCGCGCTGACCCAGACGATGTCGGCCGTGGCGATCGCTTCGCGCGCGACCTTGTTCAACCTGCGGTCGTCACGCTGCCACCACAGGATCACGTGCGTATCGAGCAGTAGCTTCTGCTTCGAGGGCATCATCAACGGCAGCGCCTGGAGGGGTTAATCGCCGCCGGTGAAGCCGTTCAGCAGACCCTGCGGCAGCGGTGCGTCGAAGTCGTCGGCGATCCGGATCTTGCCCTTCGCGTGCCCCGGCGTCCGGCGCGCCGCGTCGCGGACCGGCACCAGCTTCGCGCGCGGCCGCCCATTCTTCGCGATGATGATCTCCGCCCCCGCGGCGGCTTCCTCTACCAGGGCCGACAGCCGGGTCTTGGCCTCGTAGATGTTCAGCAACATGCGACGACGCTAACATCGTCCCCACGGTTGGTCAAGTTGGTCTGAACTCTTGAACTCTTGAACTCTTGAACTCTTGAACTCTTGAACTTTGAACTCTCAAGGATCTTGCCCCGGCACTCGCGTGCAGTAGGCGCCGCCGGCGCACGTCTCCGGCACGTAGGTCTCGCTTTCGATCAGCCACACGCCGTTCGTCTTGCGCCACTTGGCGAAGTAGCTCCCCGTCAGCTGGATCTTCCCATCGGGCTCCGTCCACGAGCCTGTCCAGGTCCCGTGTTCCGATGCCATCAGCCACGGCGTGAACACGCGCACGGCGTCCGGCGTGCGCCGATAGACCACATCGGGTCGGGTGCGGAACTGCTCGGCGAAGCTCTGGACGTTGGCGTCGCGCCCTTCCCGGTGAATCGAGTTCGAGGTGACGACGATGACGTTCGTGGCGAGGACCGCACCGATGCCGGAGGTGTCGCGCTTCGCGATGGCGGCGTTCGACGATTCGCGGCGAGCGCGAATCTGCTGCTCGTCGTTCGAGCCTTGTGCAGGCACCAGCATGACCGCAATGGCAAGGAGCAGCATGGGCGGCATCATGTCAGCGGTACTCCACCGGCTCGAGGTGCTCCTCGATCGACGCGCGGTGCGCCTCTTCCCAGGGTGGCAGCTTCAGGGCGCGCCCAAGGGCCGAGAGGTCCTCGTCGACCGTGAACCCCGGCTGAATCGTCGCGACCTCGAACAGCACGCCGCCGGGCTCGCGGAAGTAGATCGACTGGAAGTAGCAGCGGTCGCGGACTTCGGTGACGCGCAGACCCAGAGACAGCAGATCGTCGCGAAGCCGCAACTGCTCGCCGTCGCTGCCGATTGCCATCGCCACGTGATGCACGGTACCGAGCCCGTTCACGGCCGGCTCGGCGTCGGCGTCCTCGACGATGTCGATGACGTGGCCCGGGGTGTCGCCGCCCGCGGCCACGCGCATGCGGTTCGCGGCGTCACCGACCAGCCTGTATCCGAGCACGTTCGTCAGGAACTCCAGCGTCGGCTCCATCCTCCTGACGAGCAGCGTCACGCTGTGCAGTCCGCGAATCCCCTGGGCCGGGTTCACGCCATTCCCATCCCACGGCGCCCGCCGATCGCGATCGCTCCCCACCAGCTCGAACCAGAGGCCCGACGGATCGTCGAAGCGGAGCACTTCCTCGCCGAAGCGCGCACTGGGTTCCTGGACGCGGACGCCGGCGTCACGCAGGCGGTCGCGCCAGAATCCGATCGATGCGGCCGGCACCGAGAACGCGGTGGTCACCACCTGGCCGGTGCCCTTGCTGCCGACCAGCACGCCGCGGCCCTTGTAGGGGAAGGTCGTCCAGATGGTGCCGGGCGCGCCGCTCTCGGTGCCGTAATAGAAGTGATACACGTGGTGGTTGTCGAAGTTGACGGTCTTCTTCACCAGCCGCATGCCGAGCAGGTTCAGGCAGAAATCGAGGTCCGGTTGGGCCTCGCCAACGGTAGCGGTGACGTGGTGCAGACCGAGAATCGTGTGCGTCATAGGGGACTCTGATTACGGCAGTCGGCAGTCGGCAGACGGCCGGGCGAATCGGCCGCACGGGGCAGGCACCCACCCAATACGATACCGCGTGCTAGGATGCGCCAGCCACGCTAGGCGACCCCCTCAGGAGGGCCGATGGTCCGTCCAAAGCACCTCGTGTTCACTTTTGTCGCCCTGATGATGGGTTACGTGCTCGTCCACAACGAACGGTTCCTGATCGAGTCCGAGAGCCCCATGTGGGGGCACTTCTCGAAGTACGGCTGGTGGATCCTCACGCACGGCGTCGCGGGAGCGGCCGCGATGTTCCTGGCGCCGTTCCAGTTCTCGGACCGGTTGCGCAAGCGTTACACGAGCACCCATCATCTTGTCGGCTATATCTACGTGGTCGGGATCCTCATCCTGGCGCCGCTGGGCATCTACGTTCAGTACATCAGTGAGACGCTCGACGGTACGCCGCGGTCGTTCACGGTGCTGGCCACCGTCGACGCGGTGATGCTGTACATCACGACCGGGGTCGCGTTGGTCTTTGCCCGGCAACGGCGCCTGACGCTGCACCGCCAGTGGATGACGCGCAGCTACGCCGTGGCACTGGTGTTCTTCGAGGGGCGGCTCATCCTCGGCCTGACCGGCCTGGAAACCGCGGACATCACGATCGTGCAGGCGGTGATCTGGAGCTGCCTGGCGCTGTCGGTGCCGGTGGCCGACGTCATCAACGACTGGGCCGAACTGCGGCGGACCGCGACCGTGGCCGTGAGGTCACCACGCGCCGACGCGCCCGCCCCGGGGGCCCTGGCGCCCTCGGCCTGAACAGGTGCGGGCAAGCTCATCGCGCCGCCTCGACCGCTGACACGAGCGCGGCCAGTGACTGGTTGAGCAGCTTCGATCCCACGGCCGCGCCGCGCTGGTGCCCCATGCGCACGACGACCAGGTCGTGTGAGGGCACGATGAAGGTGTGCTGCCCGCCGGCGCCGGACATCCAGTAGGCCTCGCGCGGCAGGGGCCACTGGCCCTCGCCGTTCACCCAGAACTGGCCGCCGTACTCCTTGCGGCGCCAGGCCGGAGCGGGCGTGCTCACGAACGCAGTCCAGCCCTCGGGGAGCAGGCGCTCGCCGTTCCAGACGCCGTCGCGCAGATAGAGCAGGCCGAGCCGCGCCCAGTTGCGGGCGGTGCCGTAGTCGTGCCCGCTCAGCAGGAAGTTGCCCCACGGGTCGGTTTCCAGCACTTGCCGGCGGATACCGATGCGATCGAACAGCGCGCGCTGGGGATAGGTGAGATATTCTTCGCCCCGCTGGCGCACCGCCTGCTGCACGAGGAAGCCGAGCGTCATCGGATCGGAGTTGCGGTAGCGGCCGACGGTGTTGGGCGCGAACTCCACCGGCGAGCTGATCGCATACGCGAACGCGTTCACCGCGCCGGCGTAGATGAAGAAGTGATCGTGATACTGCGTCGCCGGGTCCATCCAGCGGTCGTCCTGACCGGTGAAGCTGAGCCCGCTCGACATGCGCATCACGTCGCGGACGCGGATCGCGCCGCGCGGATCGCCTGGCCGACGCCACTCCGGCACCGGCGCCGGGTCGTCCAGCCCGAAGGCGCCGTCCTTCACGACCAGCCCCACGAGCGTGGCGGTGAGGCTCTTGCCCATCGACCAGCTCTCGAGTTGTGTGTCCCTGGTGATGCCCGGCATGTAGCGCTCGCCGACGACCTGGCCCTTGTGGACCACCACCATCGCGGCGGTCAGCGCCTCGGGATCGGCAAAGGCCATGTCAACGGCCGCCTGCACCTTCGCCCGGTCGAGCCCGGCGGGCCACGCATCCGGCGAAGGCGCGTCGCCCATCGGCCACGGCTGCGACATCGCTTCCGGCAGCGTCGTCCGCACCGGCACCGGCGTGAAGTGCACGCCATCTTCGCCTTCGGGATGGATGACACAGCCCTGAACACCGTAAAGCGCCGCCGTCCGTGTGAACCCGTCCAGTGTCACGCGGACGCGCCTGGCGCCGTAATCGACGCCCATGGCGATGGGCTTCGACCGATCCGGCTCGGCCATGAGGAAGTAGGCGCTGTTCTCCCGCGCTTCCTTCTCGTCGCGGCCCGAGACGAACACGGCGGAGCACAGGATTTTCGCGTAACTGGCGGCGCCGAGCGACGTGGGGGACTGATACGGGATGTCTGGATGATGCGGCCGCGTCGGCGGCACCCACTTCTGCTGGCGGGCCAGCACTGGAACGGCGAGCGAGGCGGCGAGACCAGCGGCGACGACCAGGCGCGAGGTCCTCATGCGGCGCATCCTACAACACGAGGCGGGGGCCCGGCCCCGCAGGGTGGCAACGAGCGGCCCCGACCGCGCGCACTGCGCCGGAAGGGGCGGCCCGGCCTTCGCGTCCTGTGGACTATTTCTTCTCGTACACCTGCACGTTGAGGACGGCTTTCCCCTGCGCGTCGGTGCCCTTGGCGGTGATGGTCATGGTCTTGCCATCCGAACCCACCACCGCGGTGTTGATCGTGGACACCTTGCCGCCCTTCTTGAAGGTCGTCTCCGTCGTGGTGGGGCTGAGCCGCCGTCGTGACGCGGCGTCCGCGTTGGGGTTGTTGCCGGAGATCGGGACGTCCCTGCCGTCGTAGGCGCTGCGGTACGTCCAATGCTGCGTGGAGCCATCGGGCGCGACAAGGTCCACGGTGGTGATCGTGACGTTCCCGCTGCCCTCGATCTTGAGCGTGACGCTCTTGGGCGGGTTGTCGTTGGAGTACTTCGACTTGGCCACGTTCAACGTCCAGGTGCCGACGTTGCTCTGAGCCAGCGTCCCGGTTCCGAGCGAGACGACGAGGCAGCCGACGGCGACGAGGAGCAACGCTCGAGTGCTTCTTGGTTGCATGGAGCCTCCAGTGCCAATCGCGGCGCCGTGATGTTAGCACCCGTGGCCCTGTCGCTAAGCCGGGCCGTTTCGCGGTACAACAGTACGTCGTGTCCGCTTCCCTCAGCGATCTCCTGCCGCAGAACCGAGAGGTCTCGACCGATATCCTGCTCGACCGTTTCATGGACTACGTGGCGGGGAAGGGGCTGGCCCTCTACCCGGCACAGGAAGAGGCCATCCTGGCGCTCCTCGAGGGCCAGAACGTCATCCTGAACACGCCTACCGGATCCGGCAAGTCGCTGGTGGCGTCGTCCATGCTGTTTGCCGCGCTCGCGCGCGGTGAGCGAGCCGTCTATACCTGCCCGATCAAGGCGCTGGTCAACGAGAAGTGGATGGGGCTGTGCCGCGAGTTCGGCCCCGAGTACGTGGGCCTCTCCACAGGCGATGCGTCGGTGAATCGCGACGCGCCGATCCTGTGCTGCACGGCCGAAGTGCTGGCGAACATCGCGTTGCGCGAGGGCGCCGATGCCGACGTGGATCACGTCGTCATGGACGAGTTCCACTACTACGCGGACCGCGATCGCGGCGTGGCCTGGCAGACGCCGCTCTTGACGATGCCGCGCACCCGGTTCCTGCTGATGTCGGCGACGCTCGGTGACACCATGCCATTCGAGCGCGCGCTGACCGCGCTGAACGGGCGAGCGAGCGTCACCGTCAGGTCCATCGTCCGGCCAGTGCCGCTCGAGTACGCGTACCACGAGATCCCGCTGCCGCACACCATCGAGAAGCTGGTGGACGAAGGCAAGACGCCCGCCTACGTCGTCCACTTCACGCAGGCGGATGCGGCGAGCAGCGCGCAGGACTTCACCAGCCTGAAGATCTGCAGCCGCGAGCAGAAAGCCGAGATCGCGGCGCGGATCGCGTCCTTCGATTTCAGCAGTCCGTACGGGGCCGACGTGCGCAAATGGCTGCGCCACGGCATCGGCCTGCACCATGCGGGCCTGCTGCCGAAGTACCGTGTGCTGGTCGAGCAACTCGCGCAGCTCGGGCTGTTGAAGGTGATCTGCGGGACCGACACACTCGGCGCGGGCATCAACGTGCCGATTCGCACCGTGGTCTTCACGCGCCTCTGCAAGTTCGACGGGCAGAAGACGGCGCACGTGTCGGCGCGCGAGTTCCATCAGATCGCCGGCCGGGCGGGCCGCAAGGGCTTCGACGACCGCGGCTTCGTCGTCGTCCAGGCGCCGGAGCACGTCATCGAGAACCTGCGTCTGGGCGAGAAGGCGCGTGACGGCAAGAAGGTGGTAAAGCGCAAACCGCCCGAGCACAACTACGTGCACTGGGACGTGAACACCTACACGCGGCTGATGAACGCGGCGCCCGAGCCGCTGGTCTCCCGCTTTCAGGTGACGCACGGGATGCTGCTGAACGTGCTCAGCCGCCGCGGTGATGGATGCCGGGCGATGCAGCGTCTCATCCGAGACTGCCACGAGCCGGAGGGCAGCAAGCCGGCGCACCGGCGGCGCGGCTGGCAGCTCTTCCGCGCCCTGGTCTCGCGCGGCATCGTCGAGATCGTGCCCCGGACGCCTGACGGCGCGAAGGTGCGCGTGAACGTGGACCTGCAGGAAGACTTCTCGATGGACCACGCGCTGTCGCTGTATCTGCTCGAGACGATTCCGCTGCTGGACCCTGACTCGCCGGACTACGCGCTGGACCTGCTCACGCTGGTGGAGTCGATCCTCGAGAACCCGGAGCTGATCCTTCGCCGCCAGCTGGATCGGATCAAGGATCGCGCCGTCGCGGAGATGAAGGCCGACGGGGTGGAATACGAGCAGCGGATGGAGGCGCTCGACAAGCTCGAGTACCCGAAGCCGCTGCGTGATTTCGTCTACGACACGTTCAACGCCTTCGCCGATCGTCACCCCTGGGTCGGCGAGGAGAACATCCGTCCCAAATCCATCGCGCGCGAGATGTTCGAGACCTACAAGTCGTTCGCGGAGTACATCCTCGAGTACGACCTGGAGCGTTCGGAAGGCCTGCTGCTGCGGCACCTGAACAGCGTCTACAAGGTGCTCAGCCAGACCGTGCCCGATCAGTCGAAGACCGACGAGGTGCTGGAAATC
>Ga0105103_10000074_pt1 | contig 46326 bp, 40 predicted proteins | sample PPLLaktember2015_2_FD_79107 | JGI IMG/M metagenome (GOLD analysis project Ga0105103, IMG submission 79107) | Freshwater sediment microbial communities from Prairie Pothole Lake near Jamestown, North Dakota, USA - PPLs Lake P7 Core (6) Depth... | ecosystem: Environmental > Aquatic > Freshwater >...
CCGGTCCTTGGTGGCCAGCGCGATGGTCTGGATCTCGCCCGGCGTCGGGTCGTCGCTCAGGTGCAAGCCAATACCCAGTGCGCGCAGGTAGTTCTGCAGCGTCACGCGGCGCTCGGGCGTGGGTCCTTCATGCACGCGGAACAGCGCCGGATGGTCGGCCGCCTCGATGAAGCCGGCGGCGCATTCGTTGGCCGCGAGCATGGCTTCTTCGATGAGCTTGTGGGCTTCGTTGCGCGTGCGCGGCACGATCTTCTCGATGCGGCCGTTCTCGTCGCAGACGATCTGCGTCTCGGTGGTCTCGAAGTCGACCGCGCCGCGCTTGGCACGCTGCTTCAGCAGCGCACGGTAGACCTCGTGCAGGTGCAGCAAGTGCGGCACCAGCTCGGCGCGCTTCTGCGCCTCGGGCCCGCGCGTGTTGGCCAGCATGGCCGCGACCTCGGTGTAGGTCAGCCGCGCATGCGAGCAGATCACCGCCGGATAGAACTGGTAGGCATCGATCGCGCCTTCGCTGTCGATGACCATGTCGCAGACCATCGCCAGCCGGTCCTGTTCCGGGTTCAGCGAGCACAGGCCGTTGGACAGCTTCTCCGGCAGCATCGGGATCACGCGCCGCGGGAAGTACACCGACGTGGCGCGCTCGTAGGCATCGTCGTCGATGGGCTCGCCCGGCTTGACGTAGTGGCTGACGTCGGCGATGGCGACGATCAGCCGCCAGCCCTTGAACAGGCTCTTGCCGCGGCCACGCGTGAAGGGCTCGCAATACACCGCATCGTCGAAGTCTCGTGCGTCCTCGCCATCGATGGTGACCAGCGGCACGTCGCTCAGGTCGATGCGGTGGCGCCGGTCGGCCGGGCGCAGCTTGTCTGGCAAGGCTGCGGCCTGCGCCAGCGTCTGCGGCGAGAAACGGTGCGGCACCTCGTACTTGCGCACCGCGATCTCGATTTCCATCCCGGGGTCGTCGATCTCGCCCAACACCTCGATGACACGGCCCATCGGCTGCGAGTACATCGAAGGCGGCTCGGTCAGTTCGATCGACACCACCTGCCCCACCGCCGCATTGGCCGTGGCGTTCTTCGGAACCATGATGTCCTGGCCATAGCGCCGGTCCTCTGGCGCCACCAGCCAGATGCCGGCTTCGTGCAGCAGCCGGCCAATGATCGGCGCCTTGCGCCTTTCGATGATGTCGAGCACGCGCCCTTCGGGGCGGCCCTTGCGGTCGTAGCGCACGATGCGCACGCGCACGCGGTCGCGGTGCAGCACCGCGCGCATTTCCTGCGGGGACAGGTAGATCATCGGCTGGCCGTCGTCGCGACGCACGAAGCCGTGCCCGTCCTGGTGCCCTTCGACCTGGCCTTCCACTTCGCTGAGCAAAGCAGCGCCGGGAACGCCAGGCGCCGTATTGATGTTTTCTTTGATGATAAAATCTTTCTTTGTAGTGCCCAGGTGGCGGAATTGGTAGACGCACTAGTTTCAGGTACTAGCGGGTAACTCCGTGGGGGTTCGAGTCCCTTCCTGGGCACCAGATGTTGATGTGGAGAACGGGGTCGGCGATGCCGACCCCTTTTCTTTTCTTTGCCGTCAGACGACGAACTTCTTCGCCAGCTTTTCGGGGGGCAGGTTGTCGTACTCCTCGAAGGGCTGGTGGATCCACGGGCTGGTGGGCAGGTGCTCGACGAAATAGTCGGGCGTGTAGGTCGACGCGGCCTTGACCCAAATCACCGCCGAGCGCAGCTCGCTGATCGAAGGCATGCCGCGCAACCGCTCCACCACAGCCTGCAGCGTGACACCGGAGTCCGACAGGTCGTCGACCAGCAGCACCCGTCCGGCCAGTTCGCCCTTCGGCAGGGTGATGTACTTGGCGATGTCCAGCCGGCCCTGGATGGTGCCGGCATCAGCCCGGTACGAGCTGGTCGACATGATCGCCAGCGGCTTGTCGAAGACCCGCGACAGCACGTCGCCCGGTCGCATGCCGCCGCGTGCCAGGCAAAGGATCTGGTCGAAAGCCCAGCCCGAGTTGTGCACCTTGAGTGCCAGCCGCTCGGTGAGCATGTGGTATTCGTCCCAGGACACGTAGAGGTGTTTGCCGTCGTCGGTGAGCATGTGGGTGTTCCGATGGGTGGTGATGAAGGGTTGCGCGCTCAGGCCTGGTAGGGATGGCGCAGCAGGATCGTATGCTCGCGGTCCGGGCCGGTCGAAACCATGTCGATCGGCGTGCCGATCAGGGCTTGCACGCGTTCGAGATAGCGACGCGCGTTCGCAGGCAGCTGGTCCCATTGCGTCAGGCCGGCGGTCTTCTCGGTCCAGCCGGCGAAGCTTTCGTAGATCGGCTCGCAGGCCGCCACCTCATCGGCGTCGAGCGGCAGCACGTCGATGTTGCGCCCGCCAAGCTTGTAGCCGATGCAGGCCTTGATTTCGCTCAGTCCATCCAAGACATCGAGCTTGGTGATGCACAGGCCCGACAGGCCGTTGATGATGGTCGAGCGCTTCAACGCCGCCACATCGAGCCAGCCGCAGCGCCGCGCCCGGCCGGTGACGGTGCCGCGCTCCTGGCCCACAGTGGACAGGTGGTGGCCGACGCTGCCCTGCGCGTCCATCGGCAGTTCGGTCGGGAACGGGCCGCTGCCCACCCGCGTGGTGTAGGCCTTGGTGATGCCCAGCACGTAGTGCAGCATGTCCGGGCCGACACCCGAGCCGGCCGCGGCGTTGCCGGCCACGCAGTTGCTTGAGGTGACGAAGGGATAGGTGCCGTGATCGATGTCGAGCAAGGTGCCCTGCGCACCTTCGAACAGCAGGTTGTCGCCACGCAGGTGGGCCTGGTGCAGCGCATAGCCGACGTCGGCCAGCAGCGGACGGATCTGCTCGGCCGAGCGCATCGATTCGTCGAGCATCGCCTGGTAGTCCAGCGGCTTGGCCTTGAGATAGCCACCGAGCGCGAAGTTGTGCAGGTCCACCAGTTCGCGCAGCTTTCGCGCAAAGCGATCCGGGTGCTTCAGGTCCTGCGCCCGCAGCGCACGCCGCGCCACCTTGTCCTCGTAGGCCGGGCCGATGCCCTTGCCGGTGGTGCCGATCTTGCCGGCGCCACTGCTTTCGCGCAGCCCTTCGCGCGCCAGGTCCACGGCCACGTGGAACGGCAGGATCAGCGGGCAGGACTCGCTGACGAACAGGCGCGAGCGCACTTCCAGCCCGGCTGCCTCGAGCCGCTGGATCTCCTGCAGCAGGTGCGCGGGGTCGACGACCACGCCGTTGCCGATGTAGCACGGCACGCCGTCGCGCATGACCCCGGAGGGCACCAGCTGCAGCGCCGTCTTGTGACCTCGGATCACCAGCGTGTGGCCGGCGTTGTGGCCGCCCTGGAAACGCACCACACCGTGGGCCTGTTCGGTCAGCCAGTCGACCATCTTGCCCTTGCCTTCGTCCCCCCACTGGGTGCCGACGACGACGACGTTGCGGCCGCGAACGGTTTCTTTGCCCGGCTTCATGTTCAAGAGCAATCCTTCCGGCTGCTATGCGGACACCGCTCTCGCTTCACAGCGAACGCAGCACCCATTGATCGTCGATGGAGACCAGTTCGCGGTCGCAGTCGAACTCCTGGCCTTCGTTTTCGTGGCCCGGCAACACGCACAGCACGGTCTCGCCCAAGTCGCGCAGGCGGCGAACCGCCGCGCGCAGCTTGAGGTCCTCGCCCCATGGGGCGCGTACCGCACTGGCCCGGGGCAGGTTCGGTGCATGATCGGCCAGTACCTTGAGATCCAGGCTGAAGCCGACCGCCGGCCGTCGCCGGCCGAACACCGCGCCCACCTCGTCGTAGCGGCCGCCGCGTACCAGCGCATCGCTGGAGGCACCCCCGTAAATAGCGAAGCGCGTACCGCTGTAGTACGCATAGCCACTCATGTCGGACAGGTCGAAACCCAACCGCACCTGCGGATGATCGCGCTTCAGGTGCGCCGCCAGCCACTGAAGGTCCTCCAGCGCCGCGCCGATCAATGCACGCTGCGGCAGCACACGCCGCGCCTCGTCGAGCACCTCTTCGCCGCCATAAAGCGCCAGCAGCTCGCGCAGCGCCCGACGGGTCTCGGCCGGGAAGCCCTGCGACAGCGACTCGACCGTCGCCGCGTCCTTCTTCGACAGCGCCGCCACGACATCCTGCAGCTGCGCCGCCTCGATCGGCAACCCGGCCAGCACGCCGCGCACCAGCCGGGCATCGGCCAGATCGATCAGCAGCCCGTCCATGCGCGTGGACTGCAGCGCATCGAGCGCCAGTTCCTGCACCTCCAGGTCGGCCTCCAGACCGGCATGGCCGAAGATCTCGGCACCGAACTGCAGAGGTTCGCGCGAGCCCAGCCCGCTCGGCCGGGTGTGCAACACCGGGCCGCAATAGCACAGACGCGTCACACCCTGGCGGTTGAGCAGATGGGCGTCGATGCGCGCGACCTGCGGGGTGGTGTCGGCGCGCAGCCCCAGCGTGCGCCCGCTGAGCTGGTCGACCAGCTTGAAGGTGCGCAGGTCCAGCTCATGACCGGTGCCGGTGAGCAGCGAGTCCAGGTGCTCCAGCAGCGGCGGCATGACCAGCTCGAAGCCGTAGCTGCGCGAGCGATCCAGCAGGTTGCGCCTGAGTTCCTCGATGCGGCGCGCCTGTGCTGGCAAGACATCGGCGATGTGCTCCGGCAGCAGCCACGCAGACGACATGAACAGACCCGGGAATGGAAACGCGCATTGTACCGAGCGCCCCGCTGCTGCCCCGCGGGCGCGCAGGTTCAGTTCCAGTAGATCAGCAGCAGCACCAGGCCGATCAACATGCTGCTCAGGCCGAAGAACCGGATCTGGCCATCGCTGAGCCGCGTGGCACGTTCGAACATCGAACGCCAGCGGCCTGGGCTGAGGAAGGGCAGCAGCCCCTCCAGCACCAGCATCAGGGCGACGGCGCCGAGCAACAGGTCCGACATGGGGCCGACACGCCTGGCTGCGAGGCGCTACTTCGAGTCCACTGTGCCGCGCATGGCACGGAAAAACTCGCTGTTCGGATCGACCACCATCACGTCCGAGCGGGTACGGAAGCTCGAGCGGTACGCCTCCAGGCTGCGGTAGAACCTGGCGAAAGCCGGGTCGCGGCCGAAGGACTCGGCGTACAGCGCCGAAGCCTTGGCATCGCCTTCGCCCTTGACCTTCTGCGAATCGCGGTAGGCCTCGGCGACGATGACCTCGCGTTGGCGGTCGGCATCGGCGCGGATCTTCTCGCCTTCGGCCATACCCTGCGAGCGCAACTCGTTGGCAACGCGCTTGCGTTCGGACTCCATGCGCTTGAACACCGAGTCGGTGATGTCGGCGACGAAGTCGACCCGCTTGATGCGCACATCGACGACCTCGATACCAAAGGCCTTGGCTTCGTCCGCCAGGCGCTTGAGTACATCCTGCATCACCTTCTCGCGCTCGACCGACAGCACGCCGGAAACCTGGCGCCGCGTCACTTCCTCGTTGAACGCGGCCTGTACCACCGGGCCGAGCCGGTTCTCGAGGTTGCGGAAATCGGTACCGTTGTTGCGGATGAACTGACGCGGCTCGCTGATGCGCCACTTGACCAGCCAGTCGATCACCAGGCTCTTCTTCTCCGCGGTAAAGATCGGCCGTGTCTCCGAGTTGTCCAGCGTCTGGATGCGCTTGTCCAGGAACACCACGTTCTGGAACGGAGGCGGCAGCTTGAACTTCAGTCCTGGCTCGGTGACGACCTCCTTGATCTCGCCGAGCGCGAACACCACCGCCACCTGCCGTTGGTCGACGATGAACATCGTCGAAGCCGCGATCATCAGCGCCACCAGCGCTGCCGCGGCAAACATTCCGATTCGATTCATGACATGTGTCCCCGGTCTTCAGCGCACTTCGCGCTCGCGGCTGCGGCCGCCGTCGCGCGAACGGGCATCGGTGACTGCCGCGGCCGGCGCCTCGGCCGGCATCGGCGCCGGCATGGGAGCTGCGGTCGCCGCGCCCGCGGCCTGCTGCATCAGCTTGTCCAGCGGCAGGTACAGCAGGTTCGAGCCACCGCGGCTGTCGACCATGACCTTGCTGACGTTCGCGAACACCTGCTGCATGGTGTCGATGTAAAGCCGATCCCGAGTCACACCGGGTGCCTTCTTGTATTCGTCGACCACCGAGCGGAAGCGCTCGGCATCGCCTTCGGCCATCGACACGACACGCGCACGGTAGCCTTCGGCCTCCTCGCGCAGTCGTGCGGCCGTACCCTGGGCACGGGGGATCACATCGCTTGCATAAGCCTGGCCCTCGTTCTTGAATCGGTCTCGGTCGGCCGTGGCCTTGACCGCGTCGTTGAACGAAGCCTGCACCTGTTCGGGTACCGCCACCGACTGCACGTTGACGTTGACCACCTGGATGCCAGTGTTCAGCCGGTCCAGTTGGGCCTGCACCGAGTTCAGAAGGTCGCTGGCCAGCACGTCGCGCGCCTGATAAAGCACCGCATCGACATTGCTGCGCCCGACCACCTCGCGCACGGCCGACTCGGAAGCCTGAACCACCGCCTCGTCCGGGCTACGGTTCTCGAACAGGAAGGCCCGCGCGTCCTTCAGGCGGTATTGCACAGTGAAGCGGATGTCGATGATGTTTTCGTCCTGCGTCAACATCGACGAGTCGCGCAATCCAGTGGCCGGCACGGGCGTGTTGCGTCCCATTTCGACCGAGCGCAGCTGTGTCACCGGCACCGTCTCGTGCGCTTGGAAGGGGTACGGAAAGCGCCACTGGATGCCGGCGTCCACCGTGTACGCATAGCGCCCGAATGACGTGACCACTGCCTGTTGGCCTTCCTGCACGATGAACACGCCGCTGCCCAGCCAGACCAGCGCGACCACGCCGGCGATCAGTCCGGCGCCGATGCCGGCGCTTTTCATGTTGGGCTGGAACGGTGGTCCGCCGTCGGGCGGCCGCTCGGGGTTGCGGTTCTGGCGCTGCGCACCGCCCTTGCCGCCGAACATGCCGCTGAGCTTGCGGTTGAAGTCGCGCCACAGTTCGTCCAGGTCAGGCGGGCCCTCGTTGCGTCCCCCGTTGTTCAACACCAGCGTGTCGCGGCTTCGGGCCGGACGTTGCGGCAGGCGCAACAGCGCGCGCAGCAGTGCCGACGCCGAGCTGGCGACATCGCCAAGGCCGGGCGTTTGCCGCTCGGGGTGGTTCTCAGACATGGTGTGGGGGGTGGGGGGTGGATGAAAGGCCCGCGGCCATCGGGAGCGAACGCGGATCAGGGGCTTCAGTTGGGGCTGAGGCGGCGGCATTCAAGCGTTGGCTGGCGGCCTCGGCGAGCACTTGGCGAAGTTCGTCGATGCCATCGCCATCGCGCGCGCTGACGAAGACGCGGCGCACGCGCTGCGCGTTGGTGCGTTCGACCCAGTCGACGGTCTGCCGCGGTCGGCGCGAAGCCTCGAGCAGGTCGCATTTGTTGAACACCAGCACCTGCGGCACCTGGGACGCACCGATCTCTTCGAGCACACGCTCGACCTCGGCGCATTGTTCGATCCACAGCGGGCTGGACGCATCCACCACGTGCAGCAGCAGGTCGGCCTCGGCAGCCTCCTGCAGAGTGGCCTGGAAGGCCTCGACCAGCTTGTGCGGCAGGTCGCGGATGAAACCCACCGTGTCGGACAGCGATACCGAGCCCGCCTCTTCGGACAGCCACAGCGCGCGGGTGGTAGTGTCGAGCGTGGCGAACAACTGGTCGGCGGCCAGCGCACGCGCCTTGACCAGCGTATTGAACAGCGTGGACTTGCCGGCGTTGGTGTAGCCGACCAGCGAGATGCGGAAGGTGCCACGGCGTTCGCGCGCCTTGCGCTGCGTGCCGCGTTGGCGCTTGACCCTTTCCAGGCGTTCCTTCACCGACTTGATGCGCTCGCCAATCATGCGGCGGTCCAGCTCGATCTGCGCTTCGCCCGGGCCGCCGCGCAGGCCGATGCCGCCGCTCTGCCGCTCCAGGTGCGACCAGCGCCGCACAAGCCGTGTCGCCAGGTACTGCAATCGCGCCAGTTCGACCTGCAGCTTGCCTTCATGGCTTTGCGCACGTGCGGCAAAGATGTCGAGGATGACGCCGGTGCGGTCCGCCACGGAAACGCCCAGGTGGCGCTCCAGGTTGCGCTGCTGCGCCGGGCTCAAGGCCTGATCGAAGATCACGCCCTGCGCCCCGGTGGACAGCACCAGGGACTTGATCTCGTCGGCCTTGCCCGAACCGACGAACAGCGCCGCATCGGGGGCTTTGCGTCGGGCTACGACACGCGCCACCGGGTCGTCACCGGCCGCCTGCGCCAGTAGCGCCAATTCGTCCAGGGTGGCGTCGAAACCCGTGTCCTTGCCGAAGTCCACCCCGACGAGCACGGCGCGCGTGGCTGTACCCGCCTGCGTGGCCGATGGAGGCAAAGAGGAGTTCAAGACCGAAATGCCAACGCCTGTGACTGCCGCGCCGGCTTCAGGCCTGCTCGCCAGGTTCGCTGGCGTGGAAGTTCACCGCACGGCCTGGCACGACCGTCGAGATCGCGTGCTTGTAGACCATCTGCGTGACGGTGTTGCGCAACAAGACCACATACTGGTCGAAGGACTCGATATGACCCTGCAACTTGATGCCGTTGACCAGGTAGATGGATACCGGAACATGCTCCTTGCGAAGCAGATTCAAGAACGGATCCTGCAGCAACTGCCCTTTATTGCTCACGATATGCTCCGTGATGAAAGTTCTTGGAACGAGGACCTTATCACAGGCACGGCGGCCCCGCCGTACGTGGCAGCATGCCCGTCATGACCCTCTGTCGACGAAGGGGTTCTTAGACGAACGCATTTCGACGCGCATCGGCGTGCCCACCAGCTTGAAATGCTCGCGAAAGCGCCCTTCGAGGTAGCGCTTGTACGCATCGGTCACGTGCTCCAAAGAATTGCCGTGGATCACCACGATCGGCGGGTTCATGCCGCCCTGGTGGGCATAACGCAGCTTGGGGCGAAAGTTGCCCGCGCGCTTGGGCGCCTGGTGCTGCACCGCCTCGAGCAGCAGCCTGGTCAGCACCGGGGTGGGCATCTTCTTCACCGCCGAGGCGTGGGCGTCGGCGATGGCCTTCCACAGCGGACCCAGGCCTTGGCGCTTCGCCGCCGAGATGCGCTGCACCGGAGCAAATTTCAGGAAGGCCAGGCGCTGCACGATCGAGCGCTCCAGCATCTCGCGCTGGTAGGCATTGACCGCGTCCCACTTGTTGACCGCCAGTACCACCGCGCGGCCCGATTCGAGGATGTAGCCGGCAATGTGCGCGTCCTGGTCGGTCACGCCCTGGGTGGCATCCAGCAGCAGCAGCACCACGTTGGCATCGGCAATGGCCTGCAGCGTCTTGACCACCGAGAACTTCTCGATGGTCTCGAACACCTTGCCTTTGCGGCGCAACCCGGCCGTGTCGATCAGGTCGAAGCGCTGGCCCTGGTGCTCGAAGGGCACGTGGATGGCGTCGCGGGTGGTGCCGGGCTGGTCGAAGGCCACCAAGCGCTCCTCGCCCAGCCAGGTGTTGATCAGCGTCGACTTGCCGACGTTCGGCCGCCCCGCCACCGCCAGGCGGATCGGCTTGTCCGCACCCAGCTCCTCCCGCGGCTCGACTTCGGGCTCGGGCTCGCCCTCGAAGGCGGCCTCGATCAGGCTGCGGATGCCCTGCCCGTGCGCCGCCGAGATTGGGTGCGGCTCGCCCAGCCCGAGTTCGTGGAACTCGGCCAGGCGCGGCGAGTCGCTCATGCCTTCGGCCTTGTTCACCGCCAGCAGCACGCGCCGCGCGGTGCTGCGCAGGTAGCGTGCGATGTCGTGGTCCTGCGCGCTCAGTCCCGCGCGTGCGTCGAGCACGAACACCACCACGTCGGCCTCGGCCACCGCCTGGCGGGTCTGCTTGGCCATCTCGCGCAGGATGCCGTCGGCGGTTTCGGGCTCGAAACCGCCAGTGTCGACGACGATGAACTCGCGGCCGTCGACCTTGGCGTCGCCATAGTGCCGGTCGCGCGTCAGTCCGGCGAAGTCGGCGACGATCGCGTCGCGGCTGTGTGTCAGCCGGTTGAACAGCGTGGACTTGCCGACGTTGGGCCGGCCGACGATGGCCAGGACCGGTTTCATTGCGGCCGGAAGGCGAACAACCCGCCGTTGCGCGTGACCGCCAGCAGCGTGGTTCCCGACAGCATCGGCCTGCCGACGACCGGCGAGCCGTCGGTCGGCAGGCGCAGCAGCGGCTGGCCGTCCTTGCGGTCGAGGAAGTGTACGTAGCCCTCGAAGTCGCCGAAGGCCACCGTCGGGCCGACGCTGGCCGGCGCGCTCAAGCCGCGGAACAGCATGCGCTCGCTGCTCCACGCAGTCTCGCCGTTGTCGGTCTTCCAGGCGACGATGCGGTCGGTGGCGTCGGCGCCGAAGATCAGTTCCTCGTCGCCGCCGATGGCATTGACGCCACCGGTGTTGCGCGCCCAAAGCAGGCGGCCGGTCTCGGCGTCGACGCAGCCCACCGCGGCCTGGAAGGAGCGCGCGCACAGCCGCGTGCCCAGCCGCAGCGCCGGGCCGATCAGGTCGGCCAGGCGCTCGACTTCATTGGTGCCGCGCGGCGAGCCCACAGGTATCTCCCAGCGCAGCGTGCCACGCATCGGGTCGATCCCAGCCAGGCGCGGGCCCTGCCCTGCGATCAGCGTGTCCTTATAGGTGGTCAGCACGCCGATGTGCTGCAGCGTCAGAGCCTCACCCGGGCGCTGCAATGTCCACAGCCGCTTGCCGTCCTTGGCATCGTAGGCATGCACCGCCCGGTCCACACCCATCACGAAGACACGCTCGCCGGCGACGAGCGGCGCGGTGCTGACGCGCGACTTCAGCTGCTCGCGCCACAGCTCCTTGCTGCCTTCGAATGTGACCAGCTTGTTGTCGGTGGTCACCACCGCATGGAAACGCCCGTCGCTGCCGACGCCCGCGCTCAGCGTGCTGCCGGCATTGGCCGTCCACAGCTGGCGGCCGGTTTCGGCTTCCAGGCCCAGCAGCGTGCCGCCACTCGAGGCAACGACAAAGTTGCCGTCGCGCGACACCACCGAAAGCGGGAAGCGCACGCCGTCGACCTTGGCCGCCCACACCTGGCGGCCGGCGATCTTCGGCGTCACCGCCTCCAGCGCCTTGGGCTTGGGCTTGTCGGCCGCGCAGCCGGCCAACACGGCCAGCGCCAGCAACAGGGCGCCCCAGCCGGCGACGGCACGGCGGCGCCCGAACCTCACTTGCCGGCCTCCGCGGCCTTGGCGGCGGCCGGTGCCGACGCTGCAGACGGTGGCGCGCCCAACGCGGTGAGCTTGGCGTCGATCAGGCGCCGGTATTCGACCTTCTCGTCCATCGCCTTCCAGGCGGCCTGGTAGGCGCTGCGCGCCTCGGCCGCCTTGCCCTGGGCCAGCAGCACATCGCCGCGGCGGTCGGCCACCAGCGCCTCGAAGGTCGGCGCCTTGGCTGCGTCGAGTTGCTTGAGCGCACCGTCGAAGTCCTTGGCCTGCAGCAGCAGGCCGGCCAGGCGCAGGCGCGCCACGGTCTTGTATTCGTCTTCGCCGGCGTTGTCGGCCACCCAGCCGAGGCTGGCCTTGGCGGCATCGGCCTGGCCGCGGTCGAACTGCACGCGCGCCGCGACCAGCCCGCCCTGCTCGGCATACACGGTGCGCGGATAGCGTTCCTTCAGGTCGTTGAAGATCTGCCCTGCGCGCTGCGCATCGCCGCCCTGCGCGGCCAGTTCGAGCTGGTCGAACATGGCCGCGGCCTTGGCCGACTGGTCGCGCTGCCACCACTTCCAGCCGTTCAGGCCGGCATACACCGCCAGCGCGGCAATCAGCGCCCAGGTGATGAGGTTGCCGTAGGTCTTCCAGAAGGACTTGAGCGCGTCGAGCTGTTCCTGCTCCTGCAGGTCTAGAGGTTGTGCCATGGGGCCTTCGAAAAAGCGGGTTCGAAAAAGTGCCGGATTATGCGGTGCGAAGTTCATGCGCCCACTGCGCCACGTCGGCCAGTGGCCGCGTGCGCTGCACCGCCGCGGCGTCGCGCAGCGGCTTGATCGACAGCTCGCCACGAGCCAGTTCGTCAGCGCCGAAGATCAGCGCGTGCCGCGCGCCGCTGGCGTCCGCGCGCTTGAACTGCGACTTCATGCTGCCCGCTCCGTCCTTGCCGGCGGCATGCAGCAGCACCGACAGGCCCGCGGCGCGCAACGCCTCGGCGGTGGCGCTGGCCAGCGGCAATGCCGTCGTATCGGGAATCACGACATAAGCGTCCCAGGCGCGCGCCGGCGGTTCGATGCCTTCTTGCTTGAGCAGGTCGAGCACCCGCTCGATGCCCAGGCCCCAGCCGACCGCCGGCGCCGGCTTGCCGCCGATGATCTCGATCAGCCCGTCATAGCGACCGCCGCCGCACAGCGTGCCCTGCGCGCCGAGCTTGTCGGTGACCCACTCGAACACCGTCAGGTTGTAGTAGTCCATGCCGCGCACGAGTCGCGGGTTGATGCGGTAGGGCTGGCCCACCGCGTCGAGCACCGCGCGCACCGCGTCGAAGTGCTTCAGCGACGCCTCGCCCAGGTAGTCCATCAGCTTCGGTGCGGCGTCCACCAGCGCCTGCATGGCAGGATTCTTGGTGTCCAGGATGCGCAGCGGGTTGCTGTGCATGCGGCGTTGTGCGTCGGCATCGAGCAGTTCCCGGTGCTGCTCCAGGTGCTGCACCAGTGCGGCACGATGGGCGCGGCGTTCCTCGGGCTGGCCCAGGCTGTTGATCTCCAGCCGCACCCCCGCCAGGCCCAGGTCGTGCCACAGCGAACGCGCCATCAGGATGACTTCGGCATCGACATCTGGCCCGCCGAAACCCAGCGCCTCGACGCCGACCTGGTGAAACTGACGATAGCGGCCGCGCTGCGGCTTCTCGTGCCTGAACATCGGCCCGATGTAAAACAGCCGCTTGCCGCCGTCGTAGAGCAGCGAATGTTCGCTGACCGCGCGTACCACGCCGGCGGTGGCCTCGGGACGCAGCGTCAGCGGGTCGCCGTTCATGCTGTCGACGAAGGAGTACATCTCCTTCTCGACGATGTCGGTCACCTCGCCCAGGCCGCGCACGAACAGCGGCGTCAGCTCGACGATCGGCGTGCGCACGTTCAGGTAGCCGTAGCGGTGCATCAGCTCGCGCACCTTGTGCTCGAACCATTCCCAGCGCGCCGATTCCGGCGGCAGGATGTCGTTCATGCCTTTGACGGCCTGGATGGGTTCTGCCATGTGTTCTTTTCGCAGGGTGTCATCAAGCGGCCGCCGCTGCAACCGGCGTCGCCGGGCCGCCAGCGGCACCCCCTCGGGGGGAGCACCAAAGGCGCTACGGGGGGGGTCCGAATCTCCGCTGGATATAGTCTTCGACGATCTTGTGGAATTCGTCGGCGATGCCCTCGCCGCGCAGCGTCATCGCCTTGGTGCCGTCGATGAACACCGGCGCGGCCGGCGCCTCACCGGTGCCTGGCAGGCTGATGCCGATGTCGGCATGCTTGCTTTCGCCGGGGCCGTTGACGATGCAGCCCATCACCGCGACCTTCAGGTTCTCCACGCCGGGGTAGCGCGTCTTCCACACCGGCATCATCGCGCGCAGGTGGTCGTCGATGTGCTTGGCCAGCACCTGGAAGGTCTCGCTGGTGGTGCGGCCGCAACCCGGACAGGCGGTGACGCTGGGATTGAAGTTGCGCAGGCCCAGCGCCTGCAGGATTTCCAGCGCGATCACCACCTCCTGCGTGCGCGATTCGCCGGGTTGCGGCGTCAGGCTGACGCGGATGGTGTCGCCAATGCCTTCCTGCAGCAGCACCGACAGCGCCGCGGCCGAAGCCACCGTGCCCTTGGTGCCCATGCCGGCCTCGGTCAGGCCCAGGTGCAGCGCGTAGTCGCAGCGCTTGGCCAGTGCGCGGTAGACGGTAATCAGGTCCTGCACGCCGCTGACCTTACAGCTGATGATGATCTGGTCCGGATTCATGCCCAGCTCGCGCGCACAGTCGGCCGAAGCGAGCGCACTCTGCACCAGCGCCTGGTACATCACCGACTTCGCATCCCAGGGCTCGGTACGCGCCGCGTTCTCGTCCATCAGCGCGGCGAGCAGCTCCTGGTCGAGGCTGCCCCAGTTGACTCCGATGCGCACCACCTTGTCGTGGCGCATGGCCGCTTCGATCATCTGCGCGAACTGGCGGTCGCGCTTGTCGCCCTTGCCGACATTGCCCGGGTTGATGCGGTACTTGCTCAGTGCCTGGGCCATCACGGGGTAGTCGGTCAGCAGGCGGTGGCCGTTGTAGTGGAAGTCGCCGATCAGCGGCACCACGATGCCCATGCGGTCGAGCTGCTCGCGGATGTGCGGCACGGCCGCCGCCGCCTCGGGCGTGTTGACGGTGATGCGCACCAGTTCCGAGCCGGCCTGGGCCAGTTCCTTGACCTGGATGGCCGTGCCAATGACGTCGACCGTGTCGGTGTTCGTCATGGCTTGCACGCGCACCGGCGCATCGCCGCCAATCGTCAGCGCATGGCTGCCCCAGCGCACCACCGCCTGGCGCGTGCGCCGCGGGCCCATCGTGGCAGGCAGAATCGCATCGGCGTTCGGCTCGGACGTCATGGTCTGCGCTTCACTTCAGTTCGAGCCTGGCCACGTTGTCGCGCGTGACGGGTGCCAGGTCGACCCCTTGCCCACGGAACTGCAACTGCGTGCCCGCCGCATTGCCGATCTTCAGCTTGAAAGGCAGACTGCCGTTCAGACCCAGGCTTTCGCCGGGTTGCAGCAGGCGTTGCACGAGCACCTGGCCACCGGCATCGATCACCTCGACCCAGGAGGCATCGGTGGCGCGCAACACGGCCACGCCGCCAGCGGTATCGACCGCGGCGCTGGCGCCAGCCTCAACGCCCGGCACCGAATGCACCACCTCGACCGCCGGCGCCGATGCCGCAAACACCGTCGCGGACCCGACCGCCGTGCTGTCCGATGCTGCCGGGGACGGCGCCGACGCTGGCGACACGCCGGGCGCTGCCGACGCTGCCGCCTCGGGGGCCGAAGCCGGCACCGGCGCGGTCGGCGCTACCACGGGCGCGCTGGCAGGCCAGATGTCCTCCCGCCAGCCGGCAGGCAGCAAGAACACGGCCGCGGCCGCCACCAGCACCGCCAATGCGGCCCAGGACAGTGGATGACGCATGGGGCTGAAGTCCGCTGGCTCGGCTCGGCCCGGACGGTCGCGGAACGGAGTGTTCAGACCCCCGGTGGCGGCGGCCAGGCCAGCGCCGCCCACTTGCGGAAGCTGCGCCAGCACCGGTGCGGCGTCGATCTTCAACGCACGGCACACTGTCATGGCCAACGCGCGGGCGAAGGTGGCGTCGGGCAGCTCGTCGTAGCGGTCGGCCTCCAAGGCCTCGAGCTTGCGCTGCGGGATCTTGATGGTCGCGGCCAGTGCCGCGATGTGCAGACCCTGGCGTTCGCGCGCGGCGCGCAGCAGGGCACCTGCGCTCGAGCCCATGGCGCCGTGTGGTTCAGTCATTGAAGCGGCCCTGTTCATAGGCCAGCGCCTCGGGCGACTGCGGGTAGCGTTTGCGCAGCTGGTCACCCAGGCCGAAGGCCAATGGCCGGTTGCCCAGCTTGTACTCGACGCGTGCGCCCAGCCAAAGCGTCTGTGCGTTCGACTGCTCGACCGACTTGTTGACGCGGTCGATATAAAAGCGAGCACGCTCGTATTCGCCACGGCGGTATTGCACATCGGCCAGGGTGTACGCCGTTTCGGCACTGCTCGGGTCGATCTGGTACGAGCGCATCAGCGACGCCTCGGCGTCGGCCAGCCGGTTGTCGCGCGCCTGGCAAAGGCCCATCGCACGCAGCGTTCGCGCGGCACCACGATAGTTGGGCTGCGTCAGGGCCTGCTGGAACTGCGCTTCGGCCTCCGCGTAGCGCTTGTTCTGGCACAGCACCCAGCCATAGTTCTGCATCGTGTCGCCGTCGCGCGGGTTGATTTGCAGCGCCCGCGTGAAGCTGGCATCGGCCTGCGCCATATTGCCCAGCGCCGCATAGATCAAGCCGCTGAGGTTGTAGGCGGCACCGTACTCGGGGTTGGCCTGGATCGCCAGCTTGACCTCGTTCAGCGCGGTCTGGTATTCGCCCTTGCCGAAGTACAGCGAGGCCAGCTCCAGGCGCACGCCGGCGCTGCGCTGCAGCGACTGCGCATCCGGCTTGGCCGGCGCCTCCTTGGCGTCGGCCTTGGCCTCGGTGCGGGTGACGGTGCTGGTGCAGCCGGCCAGCGCGAGGGCCACCACGGCAGCGAGCAGGCGCTTCATGCCAGCCCCCCACCTGTGGCATGGATGCGGATCGGCTCGCGGCGCATGCGCTGGCGCACCTGCGTGCGGTCCTGCACCTCGCCGGCCAGTTGCCCGCAGGCGGCGGCAATATCGTCGCCGCGGGTCTTGCGCACCGTGGTCACGACACCGGCCTCGCGCAGGATCTCGGCGAAAGCCGCCACGCGCTGCGGAGTCGAGCGGTGCAGCCCCGATTCAGGAAAGGGATTGAAGGGGATCAGGTTGAGCTTGCAGCGCAGAGCCGGCGCGTCCCCTTCCCGTCCGCGAACCAGACGTACCAGCTGGTGTGCCGTCTCGGGCATGTCGTTGACCTCGTGCAGCATGCAGTACTCCAGCGTGATGAAGTCGCGCGGCGCCGCATCCAGATAGCGTGTGCAGGCCTGCAGCAGCTCGGCGAGCGGGTACTTGCGGTTCAGCGGCACCAGCTCGCTACGCAGCGCATCGTTCGGCGCATGCAGCGACACCGCCAGCGCCACCGGGCAATCGTCACGCAGCCGGTCGATCATCGGCACCACACCGGAGGTCGACACGGTGACGCGGCGCCGCGACAGGCCGTAGGCATGGTCGTCGAGCATGACGCGCAAGGCCGGCAGCAGCGCTGCATAGTTCTGCAGCGGCTCGCCCATGCCCATCATCACCACGTTGCTGATTGCGCGCTCGCCCTCAGGCAATTGCAGATGCTGGCGTAGCCGGCGCTCGGCAAACCACAGCTGGCCAACGATCTCGGCCGTGCTCAGGTTGCGGCTGAAGCCCTGGTGGCCGGTCGAACAGAAGCGGCAACCCACCGCGCAACCGGCCTGCGAGGACACGCACAGTGTGCCGCGGTCGTCCTCGGGGATGAACACCGTTTCCACCGCATTGCCCTGGCCCACGTCGAACAGCCACTTGATGGTGCCGTCGGCCGAGGCCTGCTCGCTGATCAACGCCGGCGCGGCCACCACAGCCTCACCAATCAGCTTGTCGCGAAGCGAGCGCGCCAGGTCGGACATGCGCGAGAAATCGGCCTCGCCCTTCTGATGCAGCCAGCGGAACAACTGCTGCGCGCGAAAGCGTTTCTCCCCGAGGCCGTCGCAGTAGGCTGCCAGGCCGTCGAGGTCGAAGTCGAGAAGGTTGACCGCGCCCATGCGCTGTTGCGACCCGCCGCGCGCCGCCCTCAGCGGCTGTGGATGGCCATGCCCGGGAAGAAGAAGGCGATCTCCACCGCCGCCGTTTCGGCAGCGTCGGAGCCGTGTACCGCGTTGGCATCGATGCTGTCGGCGAAGTCGGCACGGATCGTGCCCTTCTCGGCCTTCTTCGGGTCAGTGGCGCCCATCAGCTCGCGGTTGCGCGCGATCGCGCCTTCGCCTTCCAGCACCTGGATCATCACCGGGCCCGAAATCATGAAGCTGACCAGGTCGTTGAAGAAGGGGCGCGCCTTGTGCACGGCATAGAAGGCCTCGGCCTCGGCGCGCGACAGCTGCGCCATGCGTGCGGCAACGATCTTCAGGCCGGCGGATTCGAAGCGGGCGTAGATCTGGCCAATCACGTTCTTCGCCACGGCATCGGGCTTGATGATCGACAGGGTACGTTCGGTGGCCATGAAAAATCTCTCCTGAATCAATGACTTGGCAAAGCTTTGCATTCTAACCCGGCAGGGCGCACCCTGCGGCTGCGCTGGCTCCTGCGGCGGGCCTAGCGGCCGCGACCACTCCCGCCGCTGCGGCCCCCCGGCTTGCCACGCCCCGGCCGGCCACCGCGGCCGGCAGCCGACTTGCGCGTGAAGGCATCGGCACCGATGTAGCCCACCGCGGTCTGCATCGGGTCGGGCTGGCGCGGCGCTACCGATTTCTTCTTGCCCGCTCCACTGCCGCCACCGCGGCCCAGGTTCAGTCCTGGGCCCTTCTGAACGAAGCGCTTGTCGTAGGTCTGCTGCAGCGGGTTGGGGATCGGGCCGTCTTCGCTGATCTCGACGCGGCGCGTGCGCTCCTGCTGGATGGCGCGCTTGTCGAAGGTCTGCTGCAGCGGGTTGGGGATCGGGCCGTCCTCGTTGATCTCGCGCTGCGCACGCGCCTGCTGGATGGCGCGCTTGTCGAAGGTCTGCTGCAGCGGATTGGGGATCGGCCCGCCTTCGCCACGCTCGGCTCGTTCGGCACGTTCGGGCCGAGGGCCGCGCTCGAAGGGCATGGCAGCATCGATACGCGGCGGACGCTCACCGACTTCGCGGTGACGGTCGCTGCGGCCCTTGCGGCCGCCGCGGCGGCCGCGCCTCTCGCCATCGACGCGCGGCGGCTGCGACCCGGCTTCAGTGCTTTCGCCGCTGGGCCCCGGCGGTCGCGGGTTGGGGCGCGCCATGCGGCGCAACGTCCACACGTCCACTTCGTCCAGATCGACCCACAGGCCGCGGCGCAGACCGCGTGGCAGCACCACCGAGCCGTAGCGCACGCGGATCAGCCGGCTGACCGCATGGCCGACAGCCTCGAACAGTCGGCGCACCTCGCGGTTGCGCCCTTCGGTGATGACCACGCGGTACCAGCGGTTCGCGCCTTCACCACCGCCGTCCTCGATGCTCTTGAAGGCGCAGCTCTGGCCGTCGATCTGCACGCCCTGCATTAGGCGTTCCCGCTCGGCTTGGTCGACCACGCCGAGCACGCGCACCGCATATTCGCGCTCGATGCCGAAGCGCGGGTGCATCAACTGGTTGGCCAGTTCGCCCGAGTTGGTGAACAGCAGCAGCCCTTCAGTGTTGATGTCCAGCCGTCCGACCGATTGCCACTTGCCCTGCGGCAGGCGCGGCAGCCGGCGGAACACCGTCGGGCGGTGTTGCGGGTCATCGTGCGTGACCACCTCCCCGGCCGGCTTGTGATACGCCAGTACGCGCGGCGGCGGCGGTGCGATGCGCGCCTTGATGACCTTGCCATCGATGCGTAGCTGATCGCCGAAGGAGATGCGCTGGCCCACATGGGCCGGCTCGCCGTTGACCGTGATGCGGCCTTCGGCCACCAGCTGTTCCATGTCGCGGCGCGAGCCGATGCCGGCCTGGGCCAGCACCTTCTGCAGCTTCGGGGCGTCGGGTTCCGGCGCCAGCACGCGCTTGGGCGGCACCAGTGGCAGGCTCTCGCCTTCGGCCGGCGGGGCGTCAACGTCGTAGGCGCCGGACACGACGTTGGCGAAGACCTCGCCGACCTCGGGCTGCGGCAGGTGCATGCGCACCTCGGCTGCGGCAGCGGCATTCTCGCCATCGACGCCGGGCGAGGCTTCGGGCGCGCCGTTGCCGGCCAGCTCACGAGCCGCATCGCCACCGCGCCGGCCACGCCGCCGGTTGCGACTGCGCCGGCCGCCTTCGCGCTGTGTGGGGCCGCCTTCGGCCACAGACGGATGATCGATTCGGGCCACGCCGTTCTGGCGAGTCTCGGAGCTATCCATCGGGCTGTCGCCCTCTGCTCGGGCCGGCATGGCAGCGGGCTCGCCGGCCACGGCAACAGGCTGATCGATCGGCAACGCAGATTCAGTCGCTTCGGCGCCCACCGCCACGGGCTTCTTGCGTGGCGCGCGGCGGCGCTTCTCGACGCCAACGGTCGCGTCCTGAGACGCGGCCTGCTCCGGCGCAGCGGCGTTCGCCTTGTCAGCCGACGGCACGGTCGGGCCAGGCGGTTCGGAATCTTGTGGGTTCATGCGTTCGCGGATTGGGTGGCGGGGGGTGACTCGACGGGTAGGGAAACGGGGGCTGAGGTTTCGGCATCGACGGCCGGGAGTTCAGCCTCGACTGCGGTCGCCGTGTCAGCGGCGTCCAGCAGCGAGGGCTGCTCTGCCGGCATGCCGTCGGCCACCGGGGCGCCGCCGTCGACACTCATCACTGTCGGCAACTGGTCCAGGCTGTCCAAGCCCAGGTCGTCGAGGAAGTGGCGCGTGGTGGCATACAGGGCCGGGCGGCCGGCGGTTTCGCGGTGGCCGATGGTTTCGATCCATCCGCGGTCCTCCAGTGCCTTGATGATCTGCGTGGTGACGCCGACACCGCGGATGTCCTCGATATCACCGCGCGTCACCGGTTGGCGGTAGGCGATGATGGCCAACGTCTCCATCGCTGCGCGCGAGTAGCGCGGTGGCTTCTCCGGGTTCAGCCGGTCGAGGTATTCGCGCATCTCGGGGCGGCTCTGGAAGCGCCAGCCCGAGGCCAGCGACACCAGCTCGCAACCGCGACCCTGCCAGTCGCCGGCCAACTCGTCGAGCAGGCTGCGCAGCGTATCGGGGCCGACCTGTTCGTCGAACAGCGCCAGCATCTCGCGCAGCGGCAGCGGTGCCTGGGCACAGATCAGCGCGGTCTCGAGGACGCGTTTCGCATCCTGTGTATTCATGGACAACGTGCTTGTGGTTGGATCTAGGCCCGAAGGCCGCGGGGTTCACCCGTGATTCGCGGCGCGTCAGGCACCGTCGGTGGATCGAAGCTCATGTCAGCAGGAACGGCCGTCTTCGGCTTGCCCTGGTGCTACTCGACAGTCGAAAGTCCGGCGCCCTGGCGGCGGATGAATGGCGAAATATGCGGCCCGGGTCGGTTGACCAGACGCGGGCGCAACGCCAGTTCAGGGCATTGTAACGCCGCCGGCGGCGCGCCGGCTTCAGCCTTGCGTGACCTGTGCCCAGGCCTGGGCGAAGTCCGCCGGGGGTGGACAGTCGAAGTCCAACCAGGCACCGCCCACCGGATGCTGCAGCCGCAGCCGCGCAGCGTGCAACGCCTGGCGCTGCAGGCCCAGTGCAAGTGCGCCGCCATACAGCGCGTCCGACACCAACGGGTGGCCCAGCCAGGCCAGGTGCACGCGGATCTGGTGGGTGCGCCCGGTATGCAGCTTGCACGCCAGCGCGCTGCAGGCTGCAGCCCGGGCCACGCAATGCAGGTCGGTGCGCGCCGGCTTGCCCGAGGCCAGCACCGCCATGCGGATGCGCGAGACTGGATCACGGCCGATGGGCGCGTCAACGCTCTTCTCGTCCCAGGCCACACGGCCGTGGGCCAGCGCCAGGTAGTGGCGGTGCACTTCGCGCGCGGCGATTGCGCGCGACAGTGCGGTCACTGCAATCAGGGTCTTGCCCACCACCATCAGGCCGGAGGTGTCCTTGTCCAGACGGTGCACGATGCCGGCCCGCGGCAGCGTGGCCGCTGCAGCATGGTGGGCCAGCAGGCCATTGAGTAAGGTGCCGGACCAGTTGCCCGCCGCAGGGTGCACCACCAGGCCGGCCGGCTTGTCGATCACCATCAGATGCTCGTCCTCGAACATGATGGTCAGCACCATTTGCTGCGGCCTGAAGGCGCGGCTCTCCTCGGTCGGCACAAGTTCCAGCCGGACATGCTGGCCGACGCGCAGCTTGCGTGCCACCACCTGCGCCGGCTTGCCGTCGACCTGCACATGGCCACGTTCAACCAGCGACTGCAGGTGGTTGCGCGAGAACTCCGGCGCCAGCGAGACCAGCACCTTGTCGAGCCGCCGTCCATGCAGCGCAGCATCGACCGTCAGTTCGCGCAGTTCGAAGCTTGCGGCTGCGTCATCGCCGTCGGCCGGATCATCGGCGCCGTCCAGGGTCAATGGCACGGGGGGCTCCCTATAATCCGCGCCGTCCTCATTCCCTGCCGACGCGGGCGCCGCCGGTGCCACCATGTCAATGACGGTTCTTCATGTTTGGCGCTTGACTGCGGCGTGCTTGCTGGTGCTGGCCTTGGCATTGGCGGGTTGCAGTTCCGACAAGACGCCGCCCCCAGCCAAGCCGGGCGAGCAGGCCGGTGCGTCGGGCTTGCCCCCGGGTGTCGAACAATTGTATGCAGACGCCAAATCGGACATGGCCTCCGGCGCCTGGGATGCGGCCATCAAGACACTGGAACGCGTGGAAGGCCGCGCCGCCGGCACGATACTCGCGCAGCAGGCCCAGCTCGACCTGGCCTATGCGTACTGGCGCAGCGGCGAACGTGCACAGGCGTCGGCTGCGATCGAACGCTTCATCAAGCTCAATCCGTCGAGCCCGGCTCTGGACTACGCGCTGTACCTGCGTGGCGTGATCAACTTCAACGACGATATCGGCGTCATGGGCAGCCTGGCCGGGCAGGACCTGGCGGAACGCGACTCGCGCGCTTCGCGCGATTCGTACCAGGCCTTCAAGCAACTGGTCACGCAGTTTCCGCAGTCGCCCTACTCGGAAGACGCGCGCGTGCGCATGGACTACATCCTGAACACGCTGGCCGAGTACGAGCTCTATGTCGCACGCTACTACTTCCGCCGTGGGGCCTATGTGGCGGCGGTCAACCGTGCGCAGCAGGCGGTGGTCGACTTCGAAGGCGCGCCGGCCACCGAAGAGGCGCTGTACATCATGGTGCAGGGCTACGACCGGCTCGGCCTGGAAACACTGCGCGACGATGCCAACCGCGTGTTCGTGAAGAACTTCCCGAACAGCAAGCTGCCCAGCGAAGGCCTGCGCCGCTCGGGCACGGCTTGGTGGCACATCTGGAACTGAGTATCGGCGGCTGAGTGCCGCGGTCAGTGGGCTGCATCCAGCTCGGCCAGCCACTCGAACACCTGCTGCTCGTCAGCCAGCTCGCCCATCGGCGGCAAGGCGGCACGCAAGCGCGCGCCGTAGTTCATCTGGCGCAGCCGTGGATCGCACACCACCAGCAGGCCGCGGTCGGTCTCGCTGCGGATCAAGCGCCCGGCGCCCTGCTTCAACGACACCGCCGCCTCGGCCACGAAGTACTCGGCAAAGGCGTTGCCGCCGCGGGCCTCGATCTTCTTCACCCGCGCCTGCACCAGTGGGTCGTTCGGCGGCGGGAAAGGCAGCTTGTCGATCAGCACGCACTGCAGCGCATCGCCGGGCACGTCGATGCCTTCCCAGAAGCTCTGCGAGCCGACCAGTACGCAGTCGCGCCCGCTGCCGAAGCGCTGCAGCAGCGCACGCTTGGGTTCGCTGCCCTGCACCAGCACCTCCATCGCCACGCCATCGCGGTGCAGTGCCTGGCGCAGCGCCTCGGCGATCAGCGGCAGCACGCGCAGCGTGGTGGTGAGCACGAAGGTGCGGCCGCGCAGCGCCCGGGCACAACGTGCCGCCAGTGCACCGACGGCCGCCGGGTGTGCGCTGTCGTTGGGCTTGGGAAAGCGTGCCGGCACCCAGAAGCGGGCGTTCGTGGCGTAGTCGAAGGGGCTGCCGACACGCAGCGTGACCGCGTCCTCCAGTCCAGTAGCCGAGGTGAACCAGCTGAGTTGGTCGTCGTCGCCGAGCGTGGCCGACGTGAAGACCCAGGCCTTCGGCGCGGCGCGGCGCTGTTCGCTCAGCATCTCGCGGATGTCCAGCGGCGATTCCACCAGCCGCGCCTGCTGCGGCGACACGTCGATCCAGCGCACCCGGTCGGCAGCCGCCGGCTGCACGAACAGCGCCGCCAGTTCGGCCACCGCCAGCGCGCGCTGCTCCAGCTTGTCAAAGTCCGGGCCGATGGCCGTGAGCTCGGCCAGCGCGTCAGCCACGGCCCGCGCGGCATCGGCCACAGCCTGCATGCCGGCTGCCCAGCCGTCGCATGCCGCGCGCTCGTCCCAGCGCAGCTTGATCACGCCGCGCAGCTCGCGCAGCGCACCGGTGCACAGCAGCCGCAGCTGCCGTGCCGCGTTCTCCAGCGTGCCGGCCAGCAGGTTCCAGTCGCGCAGGCCGCGCGCCTGCTGCAGCCCAATGGCCAGCAGGTCGCGGGCAAAGTCGATCAGCTGTGCGGTGCCCAGCGTGGTGCCCAGAAACTGAACGCCGGCCTCGACCAGCTGGTGGGCCTCGTCGAAGACCGCCGCGTCCACCGTGGGCAACAGCTCGGCCACGCCGCTATCGCGCAGGGCCATGTCGGCAAAGAACAGGTGATGGTTGACCACCACCAGGTCGGCAGCCATGGCCTCGCGCCGCGCCTGCATCACGTGGCAGGCCTTGAACTGCGGGCATTCGCTGCCCAGGCAGTTGTCGCGTGTCGACGTCACCAGCGGGATCACTGGCGAGCGCTCGTCCAGGCCCTCGATCTCGGCCAAGTCGCCGCTGCGGGTGCCCTGCGCCCAGGCCTCGACCCGCGCCAGGGTGCGCAGCGCCCAGCGGTCGGGCAGTTCGGCGCCCTGCCGCGCCGCCTGCAAGCGCTGCAGGCACAGGTAGCTGGATCGGCCCTTCAGCAGCGCCAGGGTCACCGGCACGCCCAGCGCATCGCAAAGACGCGGCAGGTCGCGCAGGAACAATTGGTCCTGCAGGCTCTTGGTGGCGGTGCTGACCAGCGCGCGTCGGCCCGACAGCAGCAGCGGCACCAGGTACGCGAAGGTCTTGCCGACGCCGGTGCCGGCCTCGGCCACCAGCGCAGCTCGATGTTCGATGGCCAGCGCCACGTGCTCGGCCAAGCGCTGCTGCACCTCGCGTTGCGCCAGCGAGGGGTCGCTGCGCACCAGCGCGCCCTGGCTGGAGAAGGCCAGCGCCACCACCTGGGTCAAGCTGCCTTCCATGGGTTCCGGTAGCCCACCCGGGCCGGTCGCCGGCGCACTCAAGCGGGTGTCGGAGGATCGAGCTCCAGTTCGAGGCGCGAAATCTGGTCGCGCAGCAGCAGACGGCGCTTCTTCAGGCGCCGCACGGCCAGGTCGTCGTGCGGCAGGCTCAGCGCCAGGCGGTCGATCATGTCGTCCATGTCCGCATGTTCCATGCGAAGTTCGATCAATTGCCGCTGAACCGAGTGCAAGTTGTCATTGATTTGCGGACTTTCAATCATGTCCGCGAGTTTATATTCGCAGCCATGACTGCACCAGAACAGGCGTTCCGCATCTTGGCAGCCACCGGCTTGCATCGGGGCGACCGCGCCTACCAGCAGGACCAGGTCGAGATCATCGTCCACGACCGGGTGCCGGGCTGCGCGCTGGGGATCGTGGCCGACGGCATGGGCGGCAAGAGCGGCGGACGCAAGGCCGCCGACCAGGTGATGCTGACGGCGCGGCAGATCTTCGAGCGCTATGTGCCGGCGAAGGACGACGCCGCCGCCACGCTGCGCCAGGTGGTGATGGAATCGCACCTGATGATCAAGCTGACGGCCATCACGTCCGAGGAAGAGCCGCACAGCACGATGGCGGCCTTCCTGGTGGACCCGACATTGGAATGCGCCATTGCCCATGCCGGCGACTCGCGTGTCTATCACTTCCGCGGACCTGAGATGGTGATGCGCACCACCGACCACTCCTTCGTGCAGCGGCTCATTGACGAGGGCCGCCTCACCGAGGACGAGGCGCTGACGCACCCGCAGGGCAATCTGCTCACCGGCTGCCTGGGGACCCACCAGGATCCGCCGATCTCGCTGTCGCAGATTGACCGCCTCGAATTCGGCGATGCGCTGCTGGCCTGCAGCGACGGGTTGTGGCATTACTTCACGCCCAAGGAACTGGGCGCGATTCTGAGCGCTCTGCCGCCGCGCGAAGCCAGCGAGATGATGGTCAACAAGGCACGGCAGCGAGCCCGCGGTGGCGGCGACAACCTGTCGCTGGCCATCCTTCGTCTCGACCCCCTGGCCTGAACGCGCGAGCGCGCGCCTAGCGCGCCGGCGCGCTCGCCGTGGCCGCCACGCTGGCCGCCGACGGCACTGGCAGCGGCGTTGACTTCTTGCCACGTGCGCTGCGTTCGGCATTGCGCTGCTCCACTTCCTGACGATGCGCAGCCGCCTCACTGGCGCGCCGCTGCTGGGCGGCCACGCGTGCGGCAGCCAGCGTGGCGTCTTCGGCAGTCTTGGAGCGCTGGCGCGCACGCTCGCTGGGCGCACGACCTGCAGCGGCCGACGCCGCCGCGCTGGCCGGCGCCGAGGCAGCTCGCGGCACCGGCGGCGGCTTGCTCGCTGCCTCGGCCTGCTTGGCTTGTACCCGGCGCGCACTTTCCTCGGCATCAGCCTTTCGTTGAGCCTCGTCGAGCGCGACTTCGCGCGCCCGCAAACCCGTCATGGCCTCGCGGCGCTGCGCCTGCGCCTCGGCCAAGCAGCCGGAGACGGCGAAACGCTTGCTGCAGTCGGCCTCGGCCTGCTTGTAGCGGGCTTCAGCAGCTGCGCGCTCCGTCTTGATCTGCTCGCGCTGGGCCGCGTCGGAGGCCGGTTCGAGCGCGTGCGCCGCTGCGCCCAGCCCCACCAGCAGCCCCAAGCAGACGGCCTGCAAGAGCCTTGCGTGCCTCATGTCAGCGCGGTGTCCACGTCGCGCCGCGTCGACGAAAGGTAAGCCGCAGTCTGCATCTCCTGCAAGCGCGAGGCCGTGCGCGGGAACTCGTGGCAAAGGGGACCTTCCGTATACAGCAATTCGGGTTCGACCTCGGCTGAAAGGATCAGTTTCACCCGACGGTCGTAGAGCACGTCGACCAGCCAGGTGAAGCGCCTCGCCTCGCTTGCCAACCGCGGCGACATCGCCGGCACATTGGACAGCAGCACCGTATGGAAACGCGTGGCCAGCTCCAGGTAGTCGTTCTGCGAGCGCGGCCCGCCACACAGCTGCGCGAAGTCGAACCAGACCACGCCGCCGGCGCGGCGCCGCGCGCTCAGTTCGCGCTGCTCGATGTTCAGCCGCGGCGCCTCGTCGCGCACCTCGGCCAGCCTTGCGAATGCGGCCAGCATCTGCGCATCGGCCTCGGGGCCAAGTGGCGAGTGGTAGACCGTGACCTGATCCATCGTTCGCTGCCGGTAGTCGGTGCCGGCGTCGACGTTGAGCACCTCCAGGTGCTGCTTGAGCAGCGCAATCGCCGGCAGGATCCGATCGCGGTGCAGGCCGTTCGGGTACAGCGCCTCGGGGTGGAAGTTTGAGGTGGTGACGATGCTCACCCGGTTGGCGAACAACGCCTCCAGCAGCCGATGCAGGATCATCGCGTCGGTCACGTCGGCGATGTGGAACTCGTCGAAGCAGATCAGTCGGTAACGCCGTGCGATGCGTCGGCCCAGTTCGTCCAGCGGGTTGGCCGTGCCGCGCAATTCATGCAACTCACGGTGCACCTCGCGCATGAACTCGTGGAAATGCAGCCGCGTCTTGCGCTTCAGTGGCACGGACTGGAAGAAGCAGTCCATCAGGAAGCTCTTGCCGCGCCCCACTCCGCCATGCATGTAGACGCCGCGCGGGATCGGCGGGCGGTTGATCATCTTCGCCAGCGCATTGCCGCGGCGGCGAAGGTACGCCAGCCATTCGTTCTCGCAACGCTCCAGCGCGTCGATGGCGCGCAGTTGCGCCTCGTCGGCGCGGTAGCCGCGCTCGGCCAGCGTGCGTTCGTAGAGCGCGCGGACGCCCATCGGCCAGCGCCGATCAGAAGTTGAGCGTGCGCTTGTCCACGGCCAGCGCCGCTTCCTTGGTGGCTTCGCTCAACGAGGGATGCGCATGGCAGATGCGCGCGATGTCCTCGCTGCTGGCCTTGAACTCCATTGCCACCACGGCCTCGGCGATCAGTTCGCTGGCCATCGGGCCGATGACATGCACGCCCAGGATCTCGTCGGTGGCGGCATCGGCCAGCATCTTCACCATGCCGGTGGTATCGCCCAGCGCGCGGGCGCGGCCGTTGGCCATGAAGGGGAAGCTGCCGGCGCGGTAGGCGCGTCCTGAAGCCTTGAGCTGCTGTTCGGTCTGGCCGACCCAGGCAATCTCCGGGCTGGTATAGATGACCCAGGGGATGGTGTTGAAGTCGACATGCCCGTGCTGGCCGGCGATGCGCTCGGCCACGGCCACGCCTTCCTCCTCGGCCTTGTGGGCCAGCATCGGGCCGCGCACCACGTCGCCCACCGCCCAGACGTTGGGCAGGTTGCTGCGGCAGGCGTCGTCCACGGCGATGAAGCCGCGCTCGTCGAGCTTCAAGCTCACGGCTTCGGCATTCAGCCCGGTGGTATTGGGCACGCGGCCGATGGAGACAATGAGGCGTTCGCATTCCAGTGTCTGCGCAGCACCGGCGCTGTCGGTATAGCCCACCGTGACGCCCTTCTTGCCGGTCTTGACCTCGTCGATCTTGACGCCGAGCTGGATCTTCAGGCCCTGCTTGGTGAAGGCCTTGTGCGCCTCCTTGGCGATCTGTTCGTCCACCGCGCCCAGGAACACCGGCAGCGCCTCCAGCACCGTGACCTGCGCCCCGAGGCGGCGCCACACCGAACCCATCTCCAGGCCGATGACGCCCGAGCCGATGACCCCCAGCGTCTTGGGCACCGCGCCGATGCGCAAGGCACCGTCGTTGGACAGGATGCGCTCCTCGTCGAAGGCCGCGCCGGGCAGCGCCCGCGCGTTCGAGCCGGTGGCGACGATGACATGCCGCGCCGTCAGCACCTGCGGCTTGTCGCCGGCCACGGCAAGCTCGTAGCCGCCCTCGGCCGCCTTGACGAAGGAGCCGCGGCCGTGGAAGAAGCTGACCTTGTTCTTCTTGAACAGATAGAGGATGCCGTCGTTGTTCTGCTTGACCACCTGGTCCTTGCGGCCGACCATTCTGGCCACGTCGATGCTCAGGTTGCTTAAGGAGATGCCGTGCTCGGCGAAGGCATGGCCGGCGTGCTCGAAGTGCTCGCTCGACTGCAGCAGCGCCTTGCTCGGAATGCAGCCGACGTTGGTGCAGGTGCCGCCCGGCGCCGGGCCGCCCTGGGCGTTCTTCCACTCGTCGATGCAGGCGGTGTTCAGGCCCAGTTGGGCCGCGCGGATGGCGGCGATGTAGCCGCCGGGGCCGCCGCCGATGACGACGACGTCGAATGCGTTGGACATGATGTTCTCTAGGAAGTGAAAGCGCTCATTCGAGCGGCACGAAGATCCACAGCAACAGATAGACCACCAGGCCGGTGCCGCCGAACATGAAAAGCAGCGCGAACATCAGCCGCCAGATCCAGGCCTCGATGCCCGAGACTTGGCCCAGGCCGGCGCACACGCCGCCCAGCCACTTGTCGCTGCGGCTGCGGCGCAGGCGGTTGATCGCCGCTGCGGCCGGGCTGGGCGATTCGGCCTGGGTGTCGATCAGCCGAGCCTTGGCGCGCTGAAACTCGTCCTCGGACAGCGAGCCGCGGGCTCGCATTTCCTCCAGGCGAGCAAGTTCGTCGACCAGGCTCATGGCAGCCTCCCAGCGCAAGCGGATGTCAGATATCGAACAGCAGGCGCGCCGGGTCCTCCAGCGCCTCCTTCATCGTCACCAGGCCGAGCACGGCCTCGCGCCCGTCGATGATGCGGTGGTCATAGGACATGGCCAGGTAGTTCATCGGCCGAACCACGATCTGACCGTTCTCGACCACGGCGCGGTCCTTGGTGGCATGCACGCCGAGGATCGCGCTTTGCGGCGGATTGATGATCGGCGTGCTCAGCATCGAGCCGAAGACACCGCCGTTGCTGATCGAGAAGGTGCCGCCGGTCAGTTCCTCGATCGACAGCTTGCCGTCACGGGCCTTGCCGCCGAAATCGGCGATCTTCTTCTCGATGTCGGCAAAGCTCATCTGGTCGGCATTGCGCAGGATCGGCACCACCAGGCCGCGCGGTGAACCCACCGCGATGCCGATGTCGAAGTAGCCGTGGTAGACGATGTCGGTGCCGTCGACGCTGGCATTGAGCAGCGGGAACTTCTTCAGCGCCGCCACGGCGGCCTTGACGAAGAAGCTCATGAAACCGATCTTGACGCCGTGCTCCTTCTCGAAACGCTCCTGGAAGCGCTTGCGCATGTCCATCACCGGGGCCATGTTGACCTCGTTGAAGGTGGTCAGGATGGCATTGGTGGACTGCGACTGCAGCAGCCGCTCGGCCACGCGGGCACGCAGTCGCGACATCGGCACGCGCTGCTCCGGCCGGTCGCCCAGCAGCGCCGTGGCCGGCGCGGCCACTGGTGGCAGTGGTGCCGCCAGCGCAGGTGCCGCCGGCGCTGCGGCAGGCGCGGCCTTCGGTGTGGCCAACGCACCGAGCACATCGCCCTTGGTGACGCGGCCGTCGCGGCCGCTGCCGGCCACGTCGCCGGCCGACATCTTGTTCTCGGCCAACAGCTTGGCCGCGGCCGGCATCGCCACGTTGCCCTTGCCCTGGGCCGCCGCAGCCGGGGCGGCCACTGCGGCGGGTGCCGGTGCTGCTGCGGCCGGGGTGGCTGCGCCGGGCTTGGCCTCGGTATCGATGCGCGCGATGACCTGCTCGGCGGTGACCGTGGCGCCATCGGCCGCCAGGTGTTCGCTCAGCACTCCACTGGCCGGTGCGGGCACCTCGAGCACCACCTTGTCGGTCTCGATCTCGATCAGGATCTCGTCCATCTCGACGGCTTCGCCGACGCGCTTCTTCCACTGCAGCAAGGTGGCTTCGGCCACGGATTCGGACAGCTGCGGTACCTTGACTTCGACGATTGACATGACTATCTCGGATGTTTGGTTCTTGTTTGCGCGAGCTGACCGGCGCGGATGCGTCCGGTCCAGCGCGCGAAGCGACTGCGGCGCGAACGCGTCCGCACTCGCCCTTACTTGGACAGGACGAAGCCCTTGAGCTTGCCGAACGCCTGGTCGAGCAGCGCCTTCTGCTGCTCCTGGTGCAGGTGGGCATAACCCACCGCGGGCGAGGCCGAAGCCGCACGCCCGGCGTAACCCAGCTTCTGCCCTTCGAGCATGTTCTCGTGCACGTAGTGCTGCACGTAGAACCACGCGCCCTGGTTCTGCGGCTCGTCCTGGCACCAGATCACTTCAGTGGCATTCGGGTAGCGCTTCAACTCCGCGCCGAAGGCCTTGTGCGGGAACGGGTAGAGCTGCTCGACCCGCACGATCGCCACGTCCCACGCCTTCTTCTCGTCACGGCGTCGGATCAGGTCGTAGGCCACCTTGCCCGAGCAGGCGATGACGCGCTTGACCTTTTCGGCCTCGACTTCAGGCCGGCTGGCGCCGATGACGGTGCGGAACTCGCCCTTGGTGAACTCCGACAACGGCGAAGTGGCGTCCTTGGCGCGCAGCAGGGACTTCGGAGTCAGGATGATCAACGGCTTGCGGAACTGCCGCACCATCTGCCGGCGCAGCAGGTGGAAGATCTGGCTGGCGCTGGTGGGCTGCACGATCTGCATGTTGTTGTCGGCCGCCAGTTGCATGAAGCGCTCCAGGCGCGCTGAAGAGTGCTCCGGCCCCTGCCCTTCGTAGCCATGCGGCAGCATCAGCGTCAGGCCGTTGACGCGGCCCCACTTGACCTCGCCCGAGGCGATGAACTGGTCGATGACCACCTGCGCACCATTGACGAAGTCGCCGAACTGCGCCTCCCAGATGACCAGCGTGTTCGGCTCGGCCGAGGCGTAACCGTACTCGAAGGCCAGCACCGCCTCCTCGGACAGCAGCGAGTCGATGACGACGAACGGCGCCTGGTTGTCGGCCACGTGCTGCAGCGGCACGTAAGTGCCGGTGTCCCACTTCTCGCGGTCCTGGTCGTGCAGCACCGCGTGGCGGTGGGTAAAGGTGCCTCGGCCGCAGTCCTCGCCGGACAGGCGCACCGCATAGCCGCTGGCCACCAGCGAGGCGAAGGCCAGGTGCTCGCCCATGCCCCAGTCGACATTGATCTCGCCGCGGCCCATGGCCGCGCGGTCGGCCAGCACCTTTTCGACCAGCGGGTGCACCTTGAAGTTGCCCGGCACGGTGGTGATGCGTTCGGCCAGGCGCTTGATCTCGGCCAGCGGCAGCGCCGTGTCGGCAGCATCGGTCCACTTGCGGTTGAGGAACGGCGCCCAGTCGACCGCGTACTTGCTCTTGAAGTTGGTCAGCACCGGGTCGCCGGTGTGCTTGCCCTCGTCGAGCGCGGCGCGCAGCTCCTTGACCATCTTGTCCGGGCCGTCGGCCGGCAGCACGCCCTGTGCCACCAGCTTCTCGCCGTACAGCTTGCGCGTGCCGGGGTGCTTGCCGATCTTCTTGTACATCAGCGGCTGCGTCAGGCTCGGCGTGTCCTGCTCGTTGTGGCCGAGCTTGCGGAAGCAGACGATGTCGACGACCACGTCCTTGTTGAACAGCTGCCGGTAGTCCAGCGCCAGCTGCGTGCACAGCACCACCGCCTCGGGATCGTCGCCGTTGACGTGCAGCACCGGTGCTTCGATCATCTTGACGACATCGGTGCAGTACAGAGTGGAGCGGCTGTCGCGCGGGTCGCTGGTGGTGAAGCCGATCTGGTTGTTGATCACCAGGTGCACCGTGCCGCCGGTGTAGTAGCCGCGCGTCTGCGCCAGCGCCAGCGTCTCCATCACCACGCCCTGGCCGGCGAAGGCGGCGTCGCCATGCACCAGCACCGGCAGCACCTGGTCGCCCTCCTTGTCGCCGCGGCGCTCCATGCGTGCCTTGACGCTGCCCTCGACCACCGGGTTGACGATCTCCAGGTGGCTCGGGTTGAAGGCCAGGCTCAGGTGCACCGGGCCGCCGGCCGTACTGACATCACTGGAAAAGCCCTGGTGGTACTTGACGTCACCCGAGGGCAGGTCTTCCGGCGCGGTGTGGTCGAACTCGGCGAACATGTCCTTGGGCAGCTTGCCCAGGGTGTTGACCAGCACGTTCAGCCGGCCGCGGTGGGCCATGCCGATGACGATCTCCTGCACACCGCGCTCTCCGGCGCGCTGCACCACTTCGTCCATGCTGGCGATGAAGCTCTCGCCGCCTTCCAGGCTGAAGCGCTTCTGGCCGACATACTTGGTGTGCAGGTAGCGTTCCAGCCCCTCGGCGGCCGTCAGGCGGTCGAGGATGTGCACCTTTTCGGCCGCCGTGAAGCTGGGCTTGCTGCGCACGCTTTCCAGCCGCTCCTGCCACCAGCGCTTCTCGGCCGGGTCGGTGCAGTGCATGAACTCGGCGCCAATCGTGCCGCAGTAGGTTTCGCGCAGCGCCTGCATGATTTCGCGCAGCGTCATGTTCTCGGCCTTGCCGAAATACGTGTTCGCGGCGGAGAACATGATGTCCATGTCCGATTCGGCCAGGTCGTAGAACGCCGGCTCCAGCTCGGGGATCTTCGGCCGTTCGGTGCGCTTCAGCGGGTCCAGGTCGGCCCAGCGGCTGCCCAGGAAGCGGTAGGCCGCCACCAGCGACTGCACGTGCACTTGCTTGCGCGCCACCGCCAGGTCGGCATCGCTGGCCTTCAGCGCGAAGGCATTGGCCTTGGCGCGCTGGGCGAAGGATTCCACCACCGGCGCGTGGGCCACGTCGCGGGCTTCGGAGCCGTCGACTGCGGCCACGTTCTGCAGGCGGTCGAAGTAGGCGCGCCAGTTGTCGGGCACGCTGCCGGGGTTGTCGAGGTAGGCCTCGTAGAGTTCCTCGACGTACGGGGCGTTGCCACCGAACAGGTACGAGTTGGACCTGTATTGCTGCATCATCTTGCGCTCACCTATTGCCCGCGGTTTCCGCCGGCTTTGATGGGTTGAAGAACCTTCCGCTTTCCACGGCTTCACCGGTTGGCGGATTGCGACGCGGACCTGGCCTTTGCTGCGCGGCCCGCACGGGAACGAACGCACCTCGTTTCGTATCTCGACCGGCACTGTAGCACCGGGTCGAAAGTCCCCGTCGGGCGCCATTGGACCCTGGCCGCCCTTCCACAAACTGACAACAAGCCAGGAGCCTGCAGTCCCAGTTGAAGGAGCACGGGCTTTCCCGGCCCTGGCCAACCTGCGGCTTACCCTAGCATTGCGGGTTTCGATTCCCCCGGAGCAGTCCATGAAACTCAAGTCCCTATTGACCGCCGCGCTCATTGCCGGTGCGGCCGTCGCCGGCACGGCACAGGCCGAAGTGCTGCGCTGGGCGGCGCAGAACGACATCCTGACGCTGGACCCGCATTCGCAGAACCACGCCACCACGAACGCGATCCTGATGCATTCGTACGAAGGCCTGACCCGCTACAACGCCAAGTTCGAGGTCGAGCCTGCGCTGGCCACCAAGTGGACGATGATCAGCCCGACCCAGGTGCGCTTCGAACTGCGCAAGGGCGTGAAATTTGCCGATGGCAGCCCATTCACCGCCGACGACGTGATCTTCTCCTTCGGCCGCATCAAGCAGCCGCAGGGCACGATGGGCATCTACGTGGCCGGCATTGCCGACATCAAGAAGATCGACGACCACACCATCGACGTCATGCTCAGCGGCCCGACGCCGCTGCTGCTGCGCAACATCATCGACTTCCGCATCATGAGCAAGTCGTGGTCGGAGAAGAACCGCACCACGAACGTGCAGGACTACAAGGCCAAGGAAGACAACTACGCCTCGCGCAATGTCAACGGCACCGGCTCCTACAAGATCACCGGCTGGACCCCAGACCAGCGCATCACCATGGTCCAGAACAAGGACTGGTGGGACAAGGCCACGAACAACGTCACCGAGGTGATCTACACGCCGATCAAGTCCGACCCCACCCGGGTGGCGGCGCTGCTGTCGGGTGACGTAGACATGCTCACCGACCTGCCGACGCAGGACGTGGCGCGGCTGCGCGGCGACGGCAAGCTGAAGATCGTCGACGGCCACGAGGTGCGAACGATCTACATCGCGCTGGACCAGTTCAGCCCCGAGCTGAAGTACAGCGACGTCAAGGGCAAGAACCCGTTCAAGGACAAGCGCGTGCGCGAGGCCCTGTCCATCGCCATCGACCGCGAGGCGATCAAGCGCAACACCATGCGTGGCCTGTCGATCCCGGCCGGCATCATGGTGGCGCCCGGCGTCAACGGCAATACGCCGGACATCGACGTGCCCGCCAAAGTGGATGCGGAGCGCGCCAAGAAGCTGCTGGCCGACGCTGGCTACCCGAACGGCTTCGAGTTCCAGCTCAACTGCCCGAACAACCGTTATGTCAATGACGAGGAGATCTGCCAGAACCTGGTGGGCATGTGGGCACGCGTCGGCGTGAAGACCAAGCTGGTCGCCGAGTCGATGGCCACCTTCATCCAGAAGGTGCAGAACTTCGACACCTCGGCCTACCTGCTGGGCTGGGGCGTGGCCACCTTCGACGCGCAGTACACGCTGCAGTCGCTGATCCGCACGCGCACCACCGGCGCCGACGGCAACTTCAACTTCAACCGCATCAGCGAGCCGAAGCTGGACGCGCTGGTCGACGCGATGAAGACCGAGACCGACGTGGCCAAGCGCAACGCGCTGATCAAGGACGCGCTGGTGCTGACGCGTGACGAGGTGCTGAACATCCCGCTGCACCACCAACTGCGCCCCTGGGCAATGAAGAAGGGCGTGACCACTACCCACCGCGCCGACGACCGGCCGGAAGCGCGCTTCACCTCGGTGAATCCCGGCGGATCCTGAGCCTCAGGGTTCGCGACACCCTACCGAGGGCCCGCCACTGCGGGCCCTTTTTTCTTACGGCCCCGGCAGCTGGTTGCGGACGATGCGGCCGGCCTTCATCACCAGAAGCGGGCCGCGCTGCGGGTCGGCCAGCATCGACAGCTCACGCGTCGGGTCACCGTCGACCACCAGCAGGTCGGCCCAGGCACCGCCCACCAGTTCACCGATCGAACCCTCCTGGCGCATCAGGCGGGCGGCCTCGATGGTGGCGCTTCGCAACACCTCCACCGGCGACATCGCGCCCAGGCGCAGCTCGAACTCGATGCCCTGGCGCGCATGCATGTGGCCCAGCAGATCGGTGCCGAAGACCACCGGCACGCCTTCGGCGCGCGCGATCTTCAGCGAGTCGATGCCGCGCGCGTGCACCATGGCCAGCTTTTCCAACATAGCGGCGGACCAGCCCAGCTTGTCGCCCTCATCGGCCAGCGCCACGTAGGTGGCCAGCGTTGGCACCAGGTAGGCGCCGTGCGCCTTCATGACACGCGCGGTGGGCTCATCGATCAGGTTGCCGTGTTCGATGGAGCGCACGCCGGCCTGCACTGCGCGCGTCACCGCCCGAGGTGAATAAGCATGGGCCATCGCGTACAGGTTGGCGGCCTCGGCCTCCTCGCAGGCGGCGCGCAGTTCCTCCATGGAGAACTGCGTGCCTTCCAGCGGATCGGTGGGGCTGGACACACCGCCGCCGGCCATGATCTTGATCTGGTTGGCGCCGTTGCGCACCTGTTCGCGCACCGCTCGCCGCACCTCGCCGACGCCGTCGGCAATGGCGCCGATCAGTCCCAGGCCGGCGCAGGTGCAGAAGAACTCGCGCTGGCGCACACCCTTGGGCCGCATGTCGGCATGGCCGCCGGTCTGGCTGATGGGGAAGCCGGCGATGAACAGGCGTGGGCCATCGAAGATGCCGCGCGCCACGGCTTCCTGCAGGCCGAAGTCGGCGCCGGCCGCGTCACGCACCGTGGTGAAGCCGCGTTGCAGCATGCCGTGCAGGATCTGGCTGCTTTGCGCCGTGACCAGTGAAGGCGGCAGAAGCGCCAGGCCGCCGAGGTCGTGCGAGGCGGCAACCACGTGCACATGCGCGTCGATCAGACCCGGCAGCACCACACGGCCGCAGGCGTCGATGAGCTGCGCCACGTCGTCGACCTGCAGGGCTTCCTCGCTGACGGCGGCAATGCGCTCGCCCTCGATGACGATCTGGCAGCCCGGGCGCAGCCGGCCAGCAGCGCTGTCGAAGACGGTGGCGTTGCGGACCAGCTGCCTTGTCGTCATGAGATTCAGCCCTGGCAGATGCGGCTGCGCGCTGACTCGTACTCGCGCTTCAGCCGCGCCACCATCTCGGCCACCGGCACCACCGCCTTGACCGCGCCGATGCCCTGGCCGCAACCCCAGATGTCCTTCCACGCCTTCTTCGGCCCACCGGCACTGCCGAACTGCATGGTGCTGATGTCGCCTTCGGGCAGGTGCTCGGGGTCGAGCCCGGCGTTGCGGATCGACGGTGCCAGGTAGTTGCCGTGCACGCCGGTGAACAGGTTGGAATAGACGATGTCGTCGCTGTTGCTGTCGACGATCATCTGCTTGTAGCCCTCGGCTGCCCGCGCTTCCTCGGTAGCAATGAAGGCCGAGCCGATATAGGCAAAGTCGGCACCGCAGGCCTGCGCGGCGAGCACGCCGGCGCCGGTGCCGATGGCGCCGGACAGCGCTACGGGTCCGTCGAACCATTCGCGGATCTCGGCCACCAGTGCGAAGGGGCTCTTCACGCCCGCGTGGCCGCCGGCGCCAGCCGCCACCGGAATCAATCCGTCGGCACCCTTCTCGATGGCCTTGTGTGCATGGGTGTTGTTGATGATGTCGTGCAGCACCACACCGCCCCAGGCGTGCGCCGCCTGGTTGATCTCGGGCCGCGCGCCCAGCGAGCTGATGATGATCGGCACCTTGTACTTGGCGCACATCTGCATGTCATGGTCAAGCCGGTCGTTGCTCTTGTGCACGATCTGGTTGATGGCAAAGGGCGCGGCCGGCTTGTCGGGGTGGGAGCGGTCGTAGGCCGCCAACGTTTCGGTGATCTCGGCCAGCCACTCGTCCAACTGAGAGGCGGGGCGCGCGTTCAGCGCGGGCATCGAGCCGACCACGCCGGCCTTGCACTGCTCGATGACAAGCTTGGGATGGCTGATGATGAACAGCGGCGCGCCGATGATCGGCAACGGCAGGTTGGCTAGTGCGGCAGGCAGGGGCAAGGCGGACTCCGTACAGAAATGGGGTGGCTTTCAGCCGCCGCAGTGCGCGTGGCGCACCCTGGCAGCGCCTGTTGCGGGGGCGACAACGACGCGCCTACAGCGCCTCGAGCGGCATTGCGCTCAGCCCCGCCGCGCCTTCGACGATGCTGTGACGGATGCCGGGCACCTTGCTCAGGATATGGTCGCCATAGAAGCGCGCGGTGGCGATCTTGGCTCGCATGAACTCCGGGTCGGTGCCTGCAGCCAAGTGCTTCTCTGCGGCCAGCAGCGCACGCGCCATCTGCCAGCCCGACACCACATTGCCGGCCAGCATCAGGTAGGGCACGCTGCCGGCAAAGACCTCGTTCGGATGGGCCTTGGTCTTGCCGGCGACGAAATCGATCACGTCCACGAAGGCCTGGCGCGCGGCCTTCAGGTTGCGTTGCATGGCCTTGGCGGCGGCGCTGCCGCTGCGCTGCAGGTCGCCTTCGGTGGCCTCGATCTGCCCGGCAATGGCCCGCGCCACCGCACCGCCGTCGCGCGCCGTCTTGCGCCCCACCAGGTCGTTGGCCTGGATGGCGGTGGTGCCTTCGTAGATCGGCAGGATGCGCGCATCGCGGTAGTACTGGGCCGCGCCGGTTTCCTCGATGAAGCCCATGCCACCATGCACCTGCACGCCCAGGCTGGTGACCTCGAGGCTCATCTCGGTGCTGTAGCCCTTGACCAGCGGCACCATGTATTCGTAGAAGGCCTGGTTCTGCTTGCGCGCTTCGGCATCGGGGTGCGCATGGGCGGCGTCGTAGGCCGCGGCCGCCACGGTGGCCATGGCGCGGCAGCCTTCGGTGTAGGCGCGCATGGTCATCAGCATGCGCTTGACGTCCGGGTGGTGGATGATCGGCGCCGCTCCCGGCGTGGAGCCGTCGACCGGGCGGCTCTGCACCCGGTCACGGGCGAAGGCCACCGCCTTCTGGTAGGCGCGCTCGGCCACCGCCACGCCCTGTATGCCCACCGCATAGCGCGCGGCATTCATCATCACGAACATGTAGGCCAGGCCCTGGTTCTCCTGGCCGACCAGGTAGCCCGTGGCCCCGCCCTTGTCGCCGAACTGCAGCACCGCCGTCGGGCTGGCCTTGATGCCCAGCTTGTGCTCGATGCTGACGCAGTGCACGTCGTTGCGCGCACCCAGCGAGCCATCGGCGTTGACCATGAACTTGGGCACGACGAACAGACTGATGCCTTTCACGCCTTCGGGGGCGCCAGCCACGCGGGCCAGCACCAGGTGCACGATGTTGTCGGCCATGTCGTGCTCACCGTAGGTGATGAAGATCTTGGTGCCGAAGATCCGGTAACTGCCGTCGGGCTGCGGCTCGGCGCGCGTGCGCACCGCCGCCAAGTCACTGCCGGCCTGCGGTTCGGTCAGGTTCATCGTGCCGGTCCACTGGCCCGACACCATGTTGGGAATGTAGGTCTGCTGCTGTTCCGGCGAGCCGGCGGTGAGAAGCGCCTCGATCGCGCCATCGGTCAGCAGCGGGCACAGCGCGAAACTCATGTTGGCGCTGTTGAGCATTTCGATGCAGGCGGCGCCGATGGTCTTGGGCAGGCCCTGGCCGCCGAAGTCCACCGGATGCTGCAGCCCCTGCCAGCCACCAGCGCCGAACTCGGTGAAAGCCTGTTTGAAGCCAGGCGTGGTGGTGACCACGCCGTCTTTCCACGACGACGGATTCTTGTCGCCTTCCCAGTTCAGCGGAGCGAGCACACCTTCGTTGAACTTGGCCGACTCTTCCAGCACCGCTGTGGCGGTGTCATAGCCGGCCTCCTCGAAGCCGGGCAGCGCCGCGACGGCGTCGATGTCGGCCAGTTCCTTGATGGCGAAGAGCATGTCCTTGACGGGGGCGCGATAGCTCATGACGGGACTCCGGTGACAAAGCGGGCTCCGCGAAGGGAGCCCTTTTCGTGGATATTGGCGGGGCCTACAGGCTCTTCACCAGTTCGGGCACGGCGCTGAACAGGTCGGCTTCGAGGCCATAGTCGGCGACGCTGAAGATTGGCGCCTCGGCATCCTTGTTGATGGCGACGATGACCTTGCTGTCCTTCATGCCCGCCAGGTGCTGGATCGCCCCGCTGATGCCGCAGGCGATGTACAACTGCGGCGCGACGATCTTGCCCGTCTGGCCGACCTGCCAGTCGTTGGGCGCATAGCCGGCGTCCACGGCGGCGCGGCTGGCGCCGAGCGCGGCTCCGAGCTTGTCGGCCAGCGGAGTCAGCACCTCGTTGAACTTCTCGCTGCTGCCCATGGCACGACCCCCGCTGACGATGACCTTCGCGGCGGTGAGTTCGGGTCGGTCGTTCTTGGCGATCTCGCTGCCCATGAAGGTGGACAGGCCACTGTCGGCCACGCCGGCCAGGCTTTCCACCGCCGCGCTGCCGCCGCTGGCCGCCGCGGCGTCGAAGCCGGTGGTGCGCACGGTCAGCACCTTCACCGCATCACCGCTCTGCACGGTGGCGATCGCGTTGCCGGCATAGATCGGCCGCTCGAAGGTGTCGGCGGCGACGACCCTGGTGACGTCGGAGATCTGGCCCACGTCCAGCATGGCGGCCACGCGCGGGGCGACGTTCTTTCCGGAGGCAGTGGCCGGGAACAGCAGGTGGCCGTAGTTCGACGCGAGGCCCAGCACCTGCGCTGCCACGTTTTCGGCCAGCCCGTGGGCGAACTGCTCGCCTTCGGCATGCAGCACCTTGGTGACACCGGCAATCTGGCTGGCGGCCTGCGCGGCGGCGCTGGCGTTGTGACCGGCCACCAGCACATGCACCTCACCACCGCACTGCAGCGCGGCAGTGACAGTGTTCAGCGTGGCACCCCGGATCGACTTGTTGTCGTGTTCGGCAATGACAAGTGCGCTCATTTCAGATCACCTTCGAAACGTTCTTGAGTTTGTCCACCAGGGTGGCCACATCGGGCACCTTGATGCCGGCGCCGCGCTTGGGCGGCTCGCTGACCTTCAGTGTCTTGATCTTCGAACTCACATCCACGCCCAGGTCGGCGGGCTTGAACACGTCGAGCTGCTTCTTCTTGGCCTTCATGATGTTGGGCAGCGTCACGTAGCGCGGCTCGTTCAGGCGCAGGTCGGTGGTGATCACGGCCGGCAACTTCAGCCTCAGCGTCTCGGCACCGCCGTCGATTTCGCGGGTGATGCTGGCAAAGCCGTCAGCGATTTCGACCTTGCTGGAAAAAGTGCCCTGCGCCAGCTTCCCGAGCGCGGCGAGCATCTGGCCGGTCTGGTTGCAGTCGTCGTCGATGGCCTGCTTGCCCAGGATGATCAGACCCGGCTGCTCCTTGTCGACAAGCGCCTTCAGCAGCTTGGCCACCGCAAGGGGCTGCAGGTCTTCGGTGCTCTCGACCAGGATGGCACGGTCGGCGCCAATGGCCATGGCGGTGCGCAGCGTTTCCTGGCACTGGGTGACGCCGCAGGACACCGCGATGACCTCGGTGGCCACGCCCTTCTCCTTCAGGCGCACCGCCTCCTCGACGGCGATCTCGTCGAAGGGGTTCATGCTCATCTTGACGTTGGCGATGTCCACACCGCTGCCGTCACTCTTGACCCGCACCTTGACGTTGTAGTCGACGACCCGCTTCACGGGTACCAGAACCTTCATGTTGCTTGCTCCTGTGCCAAAGATCTCCAACGATGAATTCTAGGCGGGTTGCCCCGCCGGGCCGTCAGGCCGCCACCTGTGCCGCCGCCACGCCACGCGCCACGTTCACCTTGGCCAAGACGATCAGGCCGATCACGAAGAACAAGCCCGTGGACAGGATGGCGATGCGATGGTTGCCTGCCGTGAGCAGTGTCACCAGGCCGTAGGTCATCGGCCCGAGGATAGCGGCCAGGCGCACGGCAAAGGTCCACAGCCCGAAGAACTCGGCCAGCCGATGCTCGGGTGCAAAGGCGCCCGCCATCGCCCGACCGGCAGACTGGCTGGAGCCCATGCACAGCCCGGCCACCACCGCAGCCACCCAGAACAACGCGGCACTGGTCGCCGCCACGGCCAGCAGGGTCATGACAATCCAGCCAACCAGCGTGACGGCCAGCGCGACGCGGTGGCCAATGCGGTCCTGCCAGTAGCCGAAAGCAAAGGCACCCACCGCGGAGGCGATGTTGACCAGGAAGATCAGCATCATGGTCTGTGTCTGCTTGAAGCCCAGCACCTGCTCTGCATACACGGCCGCCAGGGCGATGACCACGGCAATGCCTGATTGGTAAGCCACCGCGCACACCAGCAGCCAGACGAAGTCGCGGTAGTCCTGTGCGTGGCGCCAAGTCTGCGCCAGCCGCGCCAGCGAGGCGCGCAGGCCGCTTTCCCGCAGCGCCGCGGGCTGGGGCACAGCGCGCTCCTTCAGCAGCGCAAAGGTGAGCAGCGAGGCCAGCGCATAGACGACCGCGGTGATGAGCATGGTCACCGGCACGAACTGGGTTGCAGGAATGCCGCGCCCTTGTGCCCACAGCACATAGCCCAGCGACAGGCCCAGCGTGAGCATGCCGCCAAAGTAGCCGAAGCTCCAGCCCCAGCCGGACACGCGACCCAGCGCATTGCGCCGCGCCAGCTCGGGCAGGAAGGCCGAGTTCAGCGATTCGCCGTAGCTGTAGAAGATGTTCGACAGCACGATGGCCGTGATCGCCAGCCACAGGTCGCCCGGCCCGGCAAGCGCCAGCAGCGCGGTGAAGAGCACGCAGCCGGCCGTGCTGAAGGCCAGCAGCCGCTTCTTGTTGGCACGCAGGTCGGCCAGCGCGCCCAGCGAGGGCATGGTCAGCATGACCACGGCACTTGACAGCGCCAGCGCACTGGTCCAGGCCAGCGTCGCCCAGGAGGCGTTGGCCGCGACGACGCCGACGAAGTAGGCGTTGAACACCGCCGTCATCACCACCGTGGTGTAGCCCGAGTTGGCGAAGTCGTACATCGCCCAGCCGAACACCTCGCGCTTGCGAACGCCCGGGTTCAGCGAAGAGGTGTCGAACAGGGCCATGAGGCATCCTTGGTGGGTGGTGCCCAGGACGGGAATCGAACCCGTACGGCCCCTCGCGGGTCCGGCGGATTTTAAGTCCGCTGCGTCTACCAGTTTCGCCACCCGGGCGGGCCGGCGGATTATGCGTGGCAGCGGTTGTTAGACTATCGAGGCCCACTGCCGCAGCATGCATCGCAGCCTCGTTGCCCAACCTTTGCGCCGATCTTTGGCTGGCGTGCTGGTCTGCGCGCTATTGCTGACGCAGGCCCTCGGCATGCTGCACCGGATCGAACATGACGACGGTCCGCCGAGCGCGCATGCAGAGTACTCCCATGGCGTGCTCGAGGCGCTGTTCGCCCAGCACCACGACGCAGGCGATTGCCAGATCTACGACCAGCTGAGCCATGCCGACGGCGTGGGCTTCGGCTTCGTCGAGCCCGGTGCCACGCCGCAGGTGCAACAGCCCCCGCAGGCGCTGCCCGTGCCATTGCTGGCGGCACAGGCCGCGGGGTATCTAGCTCGCGGTCCACCCGGTACGGCCTGAGACTGTCCGCTGGCCGTCCGTGCGACGGCCCCCCGCTTTCCATCGCATCGACACCCGCTGCCGCTACGGCGGCGGGCGCTCGTCCGCCGTCACCGGATCCTGTCATGACCTCCATTTGCTCTCGGCCGCATCGCGTGCGCGCCACCGCTACCGCCGTCGCCCTCAGTCCCGGCCTCGTGCTGGCGCAAGTTTCGACCACGCCACCAAACACCTCCAACGTCATCGTCACCGGCAACCCGCTGCGCTCGACCGCCATTTCCGCACCCACCAGCGTGCTCAGCGGCAGCGCGCTGGTGCTGCGTCGCGGCAGCACGCTGGGCGAAACACTGGATGGCCTGCCGGGCCTGTCCTCCAGCTACTTCGGGCCCAATGCCAACCGGCCGATGATCCGAGGCCAGGACGGCGACCGCATCCGCATCCTGAGCAACTCCGGCGTGCCGTTGGACGCCGCGGCACTGAGTTACGACCATGCGGTACCGATCGACCCGCTGGTCATCGAGCGCATCGAGGTGCTGCGTGGGCCGGCAGCGCTGCTTTATGGCGGCGGTGCGATCGGCGGCGTGGTGAATGCGATCGACAACCGCATCCCCAAGGCCGCCATCGACGACACCCTGGGTGCGGCCGAGTTGCGCTACGGCGGACCGGCCACCGAGCGCGGCACCGGCGCAGTCGTCGAGGCCGGCGGCAACGGGCTGGCCTTTCATGCCGACGGCTTCTGGCGCAAGACGGATGACATGAAGGTGCCGTGGTACCAGCGCCCTACCGAGGGCGTGGGGCTGGTGCCGTCCAACACCATCATCAACTCGGCCAGCGACAGCTACGGCGGTGCGGTGGGCGGGTCGATGGTCTGGGACCAGGGCTACTTCGGCGCGTCGCTCGACACTTTCCGCAGCGACTACGGTACGGTGGCCGAGGAAGACGTGACGATCGACATGTACTTGAACAAGCTGACCTTTGCCGGCGAGGTGCGCAACCTGGGCGGCTTCATCAGCACCGTCGGCGGCCAGTGGATGGTATCGGACTACCAGCACCAGGAGATCGAGGGCGGCTCGGTGGCCACTACTTTCAAGAACAAGGGCTCCGACCTGCGCCTGCAGGCCGAGCACACCGCACTGAAGCTCGGCGGCGGCAGCCTGGCCGGCGTGTTCGGCCTGCAGACCGAGAACGCCGACTTCTCCGCGCTGGGCGACGAAGCCTTCGTGCCCAGCACCACCACACGCCAGTTCGCGGTGTTTGCACTGGAGGAATGGTCTCGGGGCCAGGCCAAGCTCAGCTTTGGTGGCCGCATCGGCCATGCGAAGGTCGACTCCGAAGGCGATGGCCCGGGCCAGACCCAGTTCGGCCCAGCGCAATCACGCTCATTCACGCCCTTCAGTGCAGCCGTTGGCGGCATCTACGACCTGTCGACGTCATGGCAATTGAGCGGCAACCTGGCCTACACCGAGCGCGCGCCAAGCTTCTACGAGCTGTATGCCAACGGCCTGCACCTCGCGACCGGCGCCTACGAGGTCGGCGATCCGAACCAGTCCATCGAGAAGGGGATCAACCTCGACGTGGCGGCGCAGTGGAAGGACGGCCACAACCTGTTCAAGGCCGGCGCCTTCTACAGCGACTTCTCGAACTACATCGCGCTGCTGGCTACAGGGCAGCTGGTGGACACCGACGAGGGCCCAGTGCCGGAGTTCGCCTTCACCGGTGTGCCGGCCAAGCTGTACGGCATCGAGCTCGAAGGCACCTGGCGCGTGCTCGACAGTACCAACGTGGTCGACCTGGTCGGCAAGCTCGACAGCATGCGCGCCACCAACGAGGGCAGCGACCAGCCGCTGCCGCGCATACCGCCGCTGCGGCTGACGGCGGGCGCGAACTGGAGCCTGGGGCCCTGGGCGGCGCGCGCGGAAGTGATCTACGCCGCCGAGCAGGACCGCGTGCCCACCTACGATGTGCCAACCCCGGCCTATACCATCGTCAACCTGGCGGCGAGCTACAGGCTCAAGTTCACCGGGGCGGACGGCTTGGTGTTCCTGCGCCTCAACAACGTGACCAACGAGCTGGCCTACAACGCCACGACCATCGGCACAGTGCGGCCATTGGCGCCCTTGCCGGGACGCGGCCTGATGGCCGGGCTGAGACTGAACTTCTGAGCTGTCAGCGCACTGGCGGCGTGGCCGGCAGCGGCGGCGTCGCCAGTTGGCCCTCCAGGCTGGCCACCAAACGGCGAAACTCGGCGTTATTGCGAAGCAGCGAACGGCCGGCGGCAATCAGCTGGTCGACCTGCTCGCCGCTGAGTGCCAGGCTGGTGGGGATCTCGTTCAGGAAGCGGCGCAACGGCAGGTCAGGCACGTCCTCGAAGCTCAGGCGGATGAAGTACGACTGCACCGGCCGCTGCGGCGTGGACAGCGCCTTCGCCCAGCGCGCCATGCTGAGTTGCATGTCCTGCAGCGTGTCGGCGTTGTAGCGGTATAGCTGGATGCTGGTGACGGCATTCAGTGTCTGCTCGATCGTCGGCTGCAGCTGGCCGGCATCGATGCCCTGGCGCGTGTCGGCCGCCGCGTTCACGGCGATCACCGCGATGCGCCGCGCCGCGGGCATCTGCAGCTTCTGCAGGTAGTCCTTGGCGCCGCCGACCACCACCACCGTTTCGAGCATGGCGCGCAGGCCCAGGTTGTCAGTGATGCCGCCGTCGACGAAGTGGGCGTAACGGTGCGCCTTCTTGTTGCCGTACGACAGGTCATCGTCGACGACCATCTGCAGGTCGGCATTGCCGGGCAGGCGGCGCTGCGCCGCGGCCAGCCATTCCGGCGGTCCCTTGGCGCAGCCGGCAAAGTCCTCCACCACCACCGGGTCGAACAGCACCGGCACCGCTCTCTATGCGAACACCGCGGGGGCCACCGAGAAGCTCGACAGGTCAGAGCAAAGGAGGTTGCAATATTCCTGCACGAAACTGAAGCGCACGCCCCGGCCCAGATCGGAACTGTTGATCAGAAGCAGCGGGCCGTCGCGCTGCAGGAGGTCC
>Ga0105103_10000075_pt1 | contig 45742 bp, 89 predicted proteins | sample PPLLaktember2015_2_FD_79107 | JGI IMG/M metagenome (GOLD analysis project Ga0105103, IMG submission 79107) | Freshwater sediment microbial communities from Prairie Pothole Lake near Jamestown, North Dakota, USA - PPLs Lake P7 Core (6) Depth... | ecosystem: Environmental > Aquatic > Freshwater >...
ACTTGCAGTTCGGCTACTTCCTTAATTATTGCTTCTTCAGTCTCACATTCTTTAATAGCAAAATCGCCAGAGTAGCTATCCATGAGACATCCTAGCACATAATCCTCAGAAAATGGCTTATGGGCTATAAGGAAATACTTGGTTGCTTGATTCTCCGCTTTACACATAGCTTGCTTATCTCCGATTCTAATGCATATTTCTGAATTACGTGCCGCTTGTTTCTAGCTTTCAGCAATGCAACAACCTCACTTAATGTTAATTTACCGAATGGAAATACTTCATCATAAAAAGCTGGCACATGAGTGTATCCATGTTTACCTTCCAAAATTCTATGAGCTAGTAATACCTGCTTTCCAAAACCTTTTTCTAAGCACTTTAGATCATTTATCACCTCTTCCTGATCTCCAGTCCAGCGTGATACTTGCAATTTCATAGCTGTGACTGTTTCGAGGTGCTGCAATTCATGTGCAACTACTCCTGTTAATGCTTCTTCATTTAAATCCCAAAGAGCGTTGTACACAAAAAATAAGTACTGTTTTAAAATTGTGCCGTTTAAAGAAAGCACTGTGCTAGCAGCAGCAAAGTCAGACCGATAAGGCTCAAGGCTTAAAGATGCGCACTTGTCTACAAGGTACTCAAATGTGCCTGTGTATATAGATACAATATCACTATTAAAATTGAATAAATCCTGATACCGTGTGTAAATTTTATGTATTCGTTTTCTAAACCCTTCGAGTGTCATGCAATCACCACCTGCCGAAGACAGTTTAGTGTTTCATAAACTGTTTTCATACTATCTGCTAGCAATTGATCCTGTTGCGGAGTGCGGGCTGTGTTTAGAATAATTAAATGTTGAATATGATTGCGAGCGTGCAACGCAGCAGTCACAAATTGCTGCTTCTGCTTAGCACATCCTTTTTTAGCTCTGCACTTTCTTAAAAGAAGCACATCATTTACATTGAAAGGGTATTGAGCTTTTAGTTCGTCATATTTAGTATCTTTTTTCATATTTAAGCCCTCCATATTAACAATATTATACATAGAGTGCTTGCAAAGATCCAGTATTTCATTAAATTAAAGTGCTTGTTTAGAAGCTGCTTTTAGTTTTTCTTCCTCCACCATCTGTGTAGCTAGCAAATGAAGCTTCAGGAACTCTCCTCTTTGCTTAAATTTAGAACTTACATGAGTGTATTCAAAGACTTCAATCATTCCAGCTAACTTGCCAACAAGAAATAAAAACTCGGATTGGCACATCTCAGCTTGATGCTCTTTAAGAAAAAGAACTAGATTGTTAATCTTTGTTTTATACGACATTTGTTATCTTTCTATATGCAATAAGTCATATTTATCCCAACAGCATTTTGGCTGTGCATCCGAAAATAGAAAAACATGTCTTTTGTCCTTGTGCACATACTCACAAGAATCTTTACTGTTATTAGCAATTTGCACACCCTCGGTGTGTGCACTCAATGTAACAGTGTATTTGTTATCAGGCGTAGCAACTTTTACACTTCCATCGTCGTTTACACTAACTTGCAATTTTCCGTCAAACACTGACACACTCATTGTTACTCTCCTAATCTACGTTTAACGGTAATTTGAAGTTCAGCTTCAACGCATTGTGTAGGTTCACATTCATGCAGTTGCTCTGTATTGATCTCCATGTAGCTGCCGTTAATTTTTGAAGGAGCCCATTCATTATATCTAGATAACCATTTTGGCATTTCTTGATAGATTACTAGCTTTTTATTCCAATCCCTTGCTAAGAATGCTTGTAAGTTAGCTACATCCGTATACTGGAAGCGTAGTCTGTATTGCTTTGCAGATTTCTCCGGATTCTGAAGAGCCCATATTTCTTGGATTCTACGTAAAGCCTCTTTTGCAATCTTTTCATCCGTTTGCAGTTGAACAATAGCGCAATCCGGGGTTACTGTAATAACCATAGGTACTCTCCTTTTAAATTGTTTCCGGAAATGCTTGCAGTAAATCAACATCTACTAAGTTAGAAATATCAACATCTTTTACGTATGCAAATTGCTCAGCTTTCCCTGAAAATGTAAATACAGAAACCCATTTAAGTTCACAGTGCTTGCACATCGTATGTACCTGTGTTTCTTGTCCACTTGCTTGACTGTTCAGCATTTGCAATTGAGTAGAGCCGCAATGTGCACACTGTTTTCTTTCAAAAGCACCTTCATGCATTTTCTGTGTTAATCGAGCACGCAGCCTTGTTTGGGTATCAAAGTGGTGCTCGTCAACGGTATAGAAAGTATGCCCGCAAGGTAGGTAAAGATCTGGTGCATATATAGAAATTGTGTCCACCACTACTTTCAAAACGCATCCTTCCCAGCTTGTTTCAATTACATCTCCAACTTTGCAGTCTAATGGTACATAAGATCCTAGCAATATGCGCCCGCCTGTAATCGAAGTGCATAAGGCAATATAGCGATACTCTTTTGGGATTTCCGTTCCTTTGTAAACAACTTTGTGCAGCATTTTAAGATTAAGCAGCATTTCCCTCTCCCAATTTAGAAAGCAGCCTCGGCAAACCCGAGGCTGCTCTAGTATTGTCCCGGGAAAACCCCTGGGACGTAGCAGGAGGCGTTTTGAAGCTTTTTCTTCCTAGGTAAGATGCTTCCACTCACCGGAACATCAAGTGTGCCCCGGGAAAACGTCTCCAACACTGAAGCGCACTCAACACGCTTCAGCTACCGCAGTTGCTAGTATGGTATTATTCAGACTGCAACTCCGGTTCATCAGGCACCCCTTGACATTACTCAGCATCAAGAGGTGCCTACATAGCTAACATTCATCATTTTTCTCTCCAGTTACCTCTTCATAGCTTCAAAAATATCAAGCATTTCATCTACGTGCACAAGCACTTCCCGGTACCCACTGTCATGCCCGTGATCCCAGCAATAAGCTTCTGCTATTTTTGCAGCCTTTGGAGTTGCACCAGCTCGGATGAAAAGAGTGCAAATATCTTCATGAAAACGTGCTGTTTTAAGACTGCTTTTATGTCTCCATGCAAGGCGAGCTTCCTGCAGATCAGCCGAGTTTGATACTGTTTGCTTAGTTGGGTAAGGATCCGTGCTGTCATACTCAAGTGCATCTATTTTCTTTTTTAACGTTTCCGTGCACGTAACTTCGGTACACTGGTATACTTCGTATTCACCTGCAGGTACATCTTGCACTCTATGAGCAATCTTAGTTACAGTAACATCAAACGTGTAGTTACCGGTGTTTAATACCTCCACCGCACCTTCATAGGATGAGAGGTATTCATAACTTACAAGGAGAACCTTTCCTCCTTTTTTCCCAGTAGCAACAGCGTAACTTGAATATCTTGTCGGCAGTTCATTTGCGATCATGGTGCATACATGTTCAACATTGATCTGGGACATTGTGCGTTCCTCCTTTAGTTTGTTAGCTTTATCCTCACTACCATTATGTATTAATTATACCAACAAACCAGGAAGAAATCAAGTGTTTTGTAGTATAAAATGCAAATATTTAGACTTTCAGTTATTATAAAGCACTTACTACATTCATTTATCCTGCATTGCAAGAATTAAAGGGGCAAGGTCCTCTGCATGACTTAGTACTTCGTCAAAACCGTAGCTGTGACCATCTTGCCAACTAATACTAGCAGCTACTGCAGCAGCTCTTGGCGTAGCTCCGAGACCAATAAAAGCTTGGTAGAGATCCTCATGGAATTGACTGTCACAAGCACACTGTTTCTGCTGCCACTTGTTCCGGCTAGCTTTTAACTCCACAACTGTCCCGGTAGTTGGATATGGAGTAGTGTTTGTGTATTGGTTATCTCGAATTTTTTCTTTCATCGTTTCGAAGTCCATAGTACAATCCTCCGTAAGCAATATGTGAGCATAAAAAGAGCTGGCGGCGGGCTACGATCCCACGGCCTCTCGCTTACAAGGCGAGTGCTCTACCAACTGAGCTACACCAGCTAACCAATTCTGCCTTAATTATACCAGTAATGGAAAAAATCAAGCTTTTTACACCGGAATTAAATCTTCCTTTAAAGTGATAGTGTATGTAATATCTCCTAATGTCATAGAGTTATTTTCTCTAGACGTGAACTCGTCGAACCACTTGTTACCTAAGATGATTGCAAATTTAGTACGCTGCACTTTAGCTCGAAGTGTTGCCAACTCCTTTTGGAGCTTCTTTAACCTACTATCTACTTGGGCTAAAGCACTTGAAATGTTTGCACCTTGCACAAATGCACTACTCCAACGAGTAAGTTCCGGCTGTAAAAGCTGCTCTCTTGGGGTGAGTTTTTTAGATGCAGTAACTTTATGGATAACATCTTCCACTTTTGGTAATGAACTCAAACCCGACATAGAAACCGTAAAAACTTTGGCATAATAGGAATCTGTAGCTGCTAGGTCTTCTTTTGGCGGGTTAAACCCATTATTCGTTACACCATGCTCTTTAAGATATTCAATTTGATCACTTGTAAGTCCTTCCAACCCGTGCCGTGTCACAAATACGCCAGCTGTGTCATAAGATGTCTTTAAATACTTTAACACTTTAACCGAAGCTTGCAATTGCAGCATCTTATAGGTATTTTCAAAGAAAGCGACAGCTGATGTATGACCTTTAGCAATAGCTCGATTCATCACAGGCACTTTGGTTAAATACACTTCGTACACTTCATCCTCTTTCCAGGTTCTGGACTGGTCTATCATACCTTCATGCCAGAGTTTTAAAAAGGTAACCTCGGACATTGACATAGGTAGCACTTCTACGTTAGGAAAGCCGTCCCTAACAATAGCATAGTTCCTATAGATCCAAGTTGGAAACCAAAGCTCCTTAAATCCCTTTTCCTTGTAGTTTCGTCTTAGCTTAATTTTACCATCGAATCGGGTGAGCACGGAAAGGTTTAACATCTTTTCATTCCAGGTCACTGAAGCAAACGGGCATTTAACACCACTGTTTGCAACAAAGTCCGGGTAGCCTTCTTTTGTAACAGAAGGAACTCCAATACGCTTATACTGAAAAGCTGGATGCTGAGGGTAGAAATAAGCATTAGGATCTTCAAGTAACAAATCGACTGCATCTAACAAACAGAATGCATCTTCTTTTGGCAAATGTGAAGTGGATCGGCCGTTAATGAAGCGTTTGTTGTGCTCAGAAATTGCACTTTGGAGTCTCTTCTCTACCACACCATATTCATCATTAGTGAAAGCATTACTTGTAATGTCAATCAGAGCTTTATCTCCTAAAGTACCTAGCACTTCCAGGGCAACATCAGATTGCATGCGCTGCAAAAGCACTAACGCAGCTGCATATGAGCCTTTAACTAATGACTCCGCTTTCCCATTCTGTACATTAGCATCAGTGAATTTTACTTCAGTGCCTTTAGGTGTAGTTGTTAGAGCATAAAGATACTCTTTCCCTCTACCCCTAGCAACTGTAAAACTAATGCTACCCTTATCATCCGGCTGGTATATATTAACACCAGCTCTAGTTAAACTAAACAGAAGCGAAGCACCCTGAAATTCTAAAACATCCACTGAAATCCGGTCACTCTCAACAGAACTTGTTACAAAATCAGTTAACGCAATATCAAATTTTTCCAAATTATCACTGTGCGTCAAAGAACCCCCGAAAGCTTCAGCCATTTGCGACATTAACTCTTTGTTGTAGTAGTTTCCGTAACCTACCAAAAGGCTCGCTGTGATAGTTGGACTCACTTCTTTGATAGCCTTAAAAATAGCAATTTTTTCCTTCGGGTAGCTACTAACCACTGGGTAACCGTCTGTGAAAAAACACAAAGCAAATCGATTACTAAAGATCTGAAGATCCTCGGTAATCGTTTTAGTAGCTGCTAAGATCTCTGAAAAGCAGGTCAAATCTACAGTTGTGCTATTGTTACGTATAGCTTGTTCCAGAATAGCATAATCGCTGTCATCAGCTATCTTGAACCCTTTAAGAATGAAGTTGAATTTACCTTCTCCACTAAACCACCCAATAGTGATAGTGTCTCCAACAGGTAACTTTTTAGCACGCACAATAAGATCCTGCACCAAATCAGGTAGTGTATCATACATAGAACCGGATCTATCATAGATCCAAATATGGTTAGTTCTACCTACTTCTTCTTTAGTTTCTTCAGGCTTAGTGTTGATCTCTTGCTGAACTAAAAATAAGTGATCTCTAATCTGCAAATATTTCATAGTTACATCCCCATTTCAATTAAAAAAGAACGAGTTGATCCTCATCATCCCCTTCAATTTTGGTTTCCCACCCAGCTTCTTCGTATTTTTCTACCAGTGCCTCTCCTACACTCTCCGAGAGCTCTGATAAATCAACCACAATGCGTTTACCTTTGGTGTACTTTTCTTGCAAGATCTGGTCAATATACTGCTCTACAAGTGCGCACAGCACCTCTTCACTAATCTCAATGTCTATATCATGTAGTGCACCGCCCACTAATTTTTCTCTATTTAAAGCCATTTTTTCTCCAATACTTTTAACAAGTTAATTAAAAAAGGATTAATTGCTCTTCTTCCGTATCAACTTTAACTTCCCACCCCGCCTCCGCATAACGATCCTGCAGTATGTCTAGCCAATCATCTGAGTCCTCAGATCGAAGCTCTGATAAATCAATCACAATGCGTTTTCCCTTTGCAGGTGCAGTTCGCAGAAAAGCATCAATTTGCTCCTCAATAAACGTAATTACATCATCTACGGATATGCGTACATCTATAGTATCTATTTTGCCCGAAATGTCTTCTCGTTTTAGAGCCATCTTAACTCCTTTCTCTAACGACTTTCTTCAGCACCACATCAGATAGATAATTTAAGGATGCTGATCCATCATTATTAAAATACCAGATATTTCCATGATCATCTTGCTCAAGCGCTTTTGCTAAAATGCTTACCTTCTCTTCACACGTGCATTGACTAGCTAATCGTTTATGAATTTGCATTTGATCCAATCCGCGCTTTATTAGCCGCTCCATTTGTAAGTGAGCCGGACAAGCAACAACTAGCACATTATTATTACAAATGTGGTTAAGGTGTACTTCAGCTATGAGTGCGAAATTTAACACATACAACCCAGGACCTTCCGATAATTTAGCACGAATGCCATGTAATGTGCAAGGTGTTAAAAGAGTTGTCAGTGTTTTAACTGCTGAGGAACTCCCAAACACCTTTTCAGCTAACACTTTGCTGTTGATTGTTTCTGTTTTTGGATTTAGGATAATCTCCTTTCCAAAAGCTCTTATAACCTTTTGACGAGCTTCCATATACATGGCATTGCATGTAGAGTGATAAATTTCTTGAGTAATTTCATCCAAGTCAATCTCGTAAAACGGTATGGAAGATGTAGAGGTGTGTATATCTCGAAGCTTAGCTGTTATGTAGCTCTTTCCCACTCCGATTTCACCTGTAACACCTAAAATGTACTGCTTGTTTACTTTTGCTTCCAATGCTTCTTTCACTGCAAGAGGTGCACGAGGCGTAATATCCAGGTGTAACTTTACCCTTTGTTTGAGTGTGGTGGATGATAGATCTGCATATGCAGGATCTGTGGGTAAAAATATTGTTTGAATATCTGGAGCTAGGAAAGCATTAACTTTGTACAGGGCACTTTCTGCTTCATAATCTTTCGCATTTCGGAGTCCACGCACAATTGTTTTTGCTCCAATTGTTTTCGCAAAATCTACGGTTAACCCAGTGTAGGAACGGACACGTACATTAGGGAGATGTTTTAATGCATGTACTGCTAATGTTAATCTGTCAGCAATATTGAGAGTGGCTACCTTATCCTCACTAGCTCCCAGCCCAACAAATACTGAGCCGAACATTGAAGCGGTACGTTCAATGATGTTTATGTGCCCTTGATGAATGGGATCCCCGCTTATTGGAATTAAACAAATACTAGTCTGCACACAGCCTCCTTATTGCAGCTTTTAATTGGCTGCATAAAGTTTTCTTAGCTGTAACCGGGACGTGCAAACGTAAATCCAGCTGATATGCATCAGTCAAGTCATGTGCAACTGAAACTAGCGTCCGATTGTCTTTTAGTTCATCAACTAACCACTTGAGCAAACTAAGTGCTTGATACGTCACTTCATTTGAGCTAGTTACACCTAAAGCGTACTGCAGCTCTTTCATGAAATCTGCATTTACCTTAAAGTGCACTTCTACTTTTTTCATTATTTCTCCGCCAAACAATCTCCATTGGTGCAATAAACATCCCAAGCATACTTACATACTTTATTATCTTTACAGATATAGCATGTGTAGTTTTCTTTAGCTAACGGAGGGTCATCAGACACTAGCTCCTCTTCAGCCACTTGTGCTTGAGCTTCATACACCTTTTTGAGGTTTTCTAAGTAATCTTTTGTGACCTTAATCTGTATTCGTTTTTGCATTTATATTTTCACATACCGGAGAATCCGTCGGATTTGCTGTCTGCCATTGCCAAACAATAATTGCTACAGCTTGTCTTGAAACTAACACACCGCCAGCTGTTTCTACTAGTTTAGCTATCTTTGCAACCTCTTCAAGCAAACTTGGAGCAATATCAGCTTGGGAAGCTACTCCTAGTACATTCTTAAGCGCATTTAAAGTCAACCAGTTCATGTGATTTCCCTCCTTAAGCAGCCCTTTTAAATCTTCCCAAATATGAGAATTTAAAATAAACCGCATTGCTTGTCTGTAGTTATACCCAAGACGTTGTGGGTGAGTTTTATTTGTTTTAAACATCCATCCATAAGGATACTTTCGACAGAAGTACACCTCACATGGATACTCTAATTTCTTTGAAAGCTCTGTTTGGAGTTGAATTGATAACTGAGACATGAGCTACACCTTAGCTACCCATTCAACGTTTTCCCAACGTTCTTCAGGCCCAAATTCATCAGGGTACCAAACGCCCCAGCGTTGCTTAATTGTTGCTCTTTCTAACCAACGAAATTCATCGTTAAGAATCATAGGTAGTAGTAAAAATTTAGTAATAATGCGAGTATCACCTAGCTTTGGTCTAGCTTTAAGTTGATATTTCATGCTTTCACCCGGGCTAAATCACATGCATTTAAAAACTCACAAGTATTGCAATCATCAGGGCAGCAAGCTTGTCTGCACTGTTCTATTAAGTTTTGCACTGCATCTGCACATTCATCATACGCTTGAATTGCATCAACACGTTGAGCTAAGTCTCTTTTCAGTACGAAATCTTGGCGCAAAGAGTTTAAGCTTTTCAGAACGCCCAAATCGTTATTCATTTTGCACTCCTTCAAGATAAACGAATTGAAACTCATAGCTTATTTGATAACTTAACGGCTTAAATGTTTCAAAAAAACATTTCGTTTCATCTATGAGATCCCATACACCGCACTCGTCTTCCACAAACAAAGTACCTTTAACGGCTACGGTTTTTTTGATTTCATTGAAACAGAGCTCAAATGGAGTGTTTTGAAAATAAATGCATTGGCACGTTGTAAAGCTTGGCGTATTTTTAGCAAAAAGCACTTTAACACAACTAAACAGCAAGATACATGCAACTAAAAGATTAATGATTTTTTTCTTTTGCATATTAACTTCTATCCTTAGTTAGGTTGTTTTTTCTCTATTCCTTTTTGCTAGAGTTTCAAAGTGTGCTGCTTCTAACGCATTCGTTTTCTCCTTCTTACTGCATCTCCAACATACGCTTTGCACCTCCCCGTGTCTCTTTGTTCTCATAAAATTGCGCTTTGGTTGCTTACATATAGGACAAATACCTGTTAACATATTTCTCGTTACCTTTTGATCTGAGTCTAGCACGTACTCATCTATAGCTTGTATTAGTTGTTTAACCTGCTCCGAAGTAAATGCTTCTTTTCGTTTCGTGCATCTACTAACTTGCCAATGTTTAATATAGATTTGCTCCGCTTGTTTTACATAATCAAATACTTGGCAATAGCCAAGAGGTAGGGTTTTAAATCTAATGCTCTTATTTTTTGCAAGTACCGTTTGCAAAATACGCTGCTCAAACACAACAGTGTTTAAATCATTAGCTTCAATCCATTGATCTATTAAAGATTTTACATTTGCATTGTTTGCAAAATACAACGTACCACTTAAAAGATGGTTAATGTGATTGATAAAAGCTGCAATATCAACTTGCATACCACTCAAAGTATCAAATAATTCTGGGTAACACTCCACCGTCGCATCAGCATCTAAAAAGACAACCGGGGTATTCACTCTGCTAAGAGCACGTTTTATAAAACGTGCTTTATAATCCGTGCAAGCTTTCCAGCTACCTAAATTAGGAATACCTTCAATATAGTAACTTAGTGGTAAAGCTTTTAAACTAGCTAATAACCGATATACAGCATCAATATACTCTTTTTCAAAGGTAAAATAGGAAATAATCGTAAATTTAGCATTATCATTTCTGCGCGAAAATACATTAATCATTGTAGTATTGCTCTTTAATGTTACCATTTTTATGGGATACTGCATGCATAAAAATAGTGTCGATAAGTAATAGAATCGTTGTTAAAGGAGCTAAGCAGTTAAGAACTTTCATATATTCTAGAGTGCCTAACATGGGTTCCAAAAAGCGCTTACAGACTAGCCAACCTACCACTATCCAAACTGTAACAGTCCATACAGATAATATGAGTGCTGTAATAGTAAACCAAGGTTTTACCGGCCTGCATTTACCCAGTCTTTCTTCTGCGCGTATAAGGCTATACCGGCCTGCACCAATAATCAAACTAATAAATGCTACCAATAATAAAATTTGACTTGAAACATTTGAAAGCATGCGTTTCTCCTTTATTTTTTACGAGCGTTGCCTGGGCTAGCATAACCGGAATTAGCCCAACCTTCTCCTTGGAGTATAAAAGAAGCAGCTGCAATTAACCGTTCAATTTCTGTACCTTCACATTTTGGACAAATAGTAAGTTTTGGTTCCGTGACTTGTTGCACTACCTCAAATATACCGCATTGTTTGCATTGGTAGTCATATGTTGGCATATTTGACCCTTTCCTTTTAATGAGAAATGATGCGGGGAGGTGCAGAGTGATAAGTCTGTTGAGCTAAGCTTATTGCTGCTTTCTGAGTCGACACACACTGTGTGCAATAGTGCAGTTCATTAAGCACTCCCCAAATACCTAGTCTTCGTCCATGTATTTGAACCATCCAGCCGGGTTCCCTGCGAAATTCCCTGCGGCAATTACAGCACACTTTCCAAAGAAACCACGGCCAAATTTTTTTAGCTGTAAAATATGGATCACTTCGTTTCATAAATGGACCGTTTTTTCTGTGTTAATGGTGTATTTACCTGCACTACTCACCGTGACTGTGGCTTCTCCATTTTGAATTGTTACCGTAAACTGTAAGTTTAAATTAAGTAGCTCTGCAATATCTATGCATTCTTCAACTGTTAAACTTTTACAGCCGCCTCGCATTTCCAGAGCAATTGGTATTACATTAAGGTGCGAACAGACAAAAGACTCACCTAATTCATCAATTGCTTTATCAATGTGTGGTTGTAATGCTTTCGCTATTCGTTCTTTTAAAATACATTTACTGTTGTCCATAAAATCTCCTTCATGCTGCTGTCCAACCTACCTTTTTATCTATATTTACAAAGGTTGCGGGTTGAAAATCAAAATAAGGCATGAGTTTTTTCAGCTCCTCTTTGTAATCGAGCAGTAACTTATCATAGCTTATTGTGCCTACGTTACATGCAGCAAGGTTAAGCCAAGAATCTACATGTCTTTGATGAAAAGTGCTTGGCACATCCATCACACGCCGAAATAAGGAGTCCACTTGTATAACTTCTGTTTCATCTACTAATGTGCTTCTTTTTGCAAGTACACCTGCTCCTTGATTAGCAGTCCACATATCGCAATACCTTGTTGTTAAGAACTGCTCAAAACTCTCAGCTTGCAATCCGAAGCGTCTCCTCATAACCCAAACGGATTTTGCTACATTCTCAAACACACGATATGTATATACAAATAAAGTATTAGCGTGAGATTGCACTAGCTGCTCTGCTGCTTCACCCCAGCGGTGCCCTCCATAAAACTGAACATAGTTAGATGTGTCAAAAAAATTAGCAGCAATTAGTGCTGCTAGATAATGACTTCCGGATCTAGGATGAGACATAACTTGTACATTAGCGTAAGTTCTCATAGTGCTTTCTCTTTAAGAATGAACTTTTCTTTCAAGGCTTCAATAAGAGTAAAAAATTTAGCGTGAGTTGCATAATTATAATTTAGCTGAACAGCGTCATCCAAATCAAACGCCTTCTTTAGAGTTTTGATAAGAATGTCCAGTTGCGAGTGTAAGTACTGTTCTAATAGGGGGCTTCTTCCGCCCGCCACCTCATCCCACAAACTCGTATATATCAATTTTTTGACCATACTCCTATCTGAGTAGTTAACCCGCAATACAGCTACAATCAACTCACAAAGAGCTTCAAGAAATTTTTCTTCATAATTTTCTTCACAGAAGCATCCTGTGCCTGGCCTATAGAAATCCATATCTTCCTTTCTTACGTGCACGCCCACCAAAATCTTGTTTCAAGCTCTTGATTTGCTGCAAGCCATCTTTGCACTGCATCTTCTCCATCGCAAGCTTTGCACACTAAAAAATTGCCATAAGCACTACTATGCACCCAACGCCAAATGTCTCCAACTGCAAATGGGTGTCCGCAAAGATAGCATTTAAATCGCTTACCCCTAGCCACTCCGCCCCAGGGAGCGTGGAGATCTGCTTCGGTTGCAATTCTAGGTTTTTGATCAGTGAAACTCATATTAATGCCAAGCTCCGCAGGCGCAGGGTCCTTTAGTCACATCGCAGTGCCCCCCAAACCTTCCCTCTAATTCTTCCATTTTTAATGGATCAACTGCCCCATTTTCATCAGTTGCATACGCTAGCACATCATTAAAGGTGTTACCTACGGTTTCTTTTTTTGATGCATCATCTTTACTCATTCTTATTCTCCTTTCAAGAGTCTGAATTGAGCTAATGACTCTAATAGCTCTAATTGACTTAAACACTCTTCCATAGTGGAGCCCACTGACACCACTCCATGAAAAGGGATTACAATTAGCGGTTGCTCTTTGAGTGCATGCAGGAACGCCATACTCCTTATAGTTTCTCCATAATCTTCTAGAATTTGAATCTTAGGCAATAACCATTTCGTTTCATGATTGTATGGGACCAAATTAGCACTATTTTTGCTGTTCTCACTAAAATACATGGTAGTGTAAGGAGGATGTGCATGAATAACAACACACGGCGTGCCCCACTTCTTATGAATTTCACAGTGCATGGGAGTCTCTGCAGAGGGTTTGAAATCACTTCTATATGCAGGAATCGTTCCATCTAACGTGACCTTACCAATATCTTCTACAACTTTTAAAAAGCCTAAATGACTCCCGGATCGTGTAATGTAGATTTGTGGTTCCGCATTTCCTTGTATGTGTAGAGGCACTGAACAAGATATATTGCCTCCTGTAGAGAGTACTAAGCGTCTCTCATATAGCGTCTTTCCCAGTTCTACTAAATTGCCACCCATCATTTGCTTACCCTCTTAGTTTAGACTCGTAATACCATTTTACAATTAACCATACAACACCCCACACAACAAGAACAGCTGCATGAACGCACGCCACCTCTAAAATACTCACGTTTGAAGAAATGCACATGCAGCACACTCACATCTATGTTTCTTTTTTGTACACGCATACCACACTAGTGCACTAGCTAAACTGATAACAACTGTACCAAATACCCACCAAGGTACCACACCACACTGTGCGCATAGAATTAATGCTCCAAAACCGCAAAGCTTTAATAAGCAAAAAAGAAGCCCGAATTTTACATACGGCACTGGCACATTAAATGCAGGTGATAGCTTGTCTGCATACTGATAAGCTTTTTTAATTTCTCGACCGAGCTCTGTGTTGATTTCTTGGTTTAAGGCTACACGCTCAAGCCACACCTTACACTCATCTTTTATTAAATCCGGGGTTAATTCGTACTCTTCATAAAATTGACCTAAATAATAAATGAGAGCTAATTTATCTCTTTGCGTCATTTAGGCAGCTCCTCTAGGATGAATGCACCTTTTATCTCTAGTTTGACTGCAACTGTTTTTATCTTGCGGTACCAGCTGTGCGCGGGCACATAAGGTCTTTTACAAAGCCAAGATGTTTTAATGTATTTTGGTTCAATGTGGGCTAATTCTTTAGGGTCCTCAATGCTATCAAAGGTACACCCCCATTGAACTTCTTCAGCCGTCATCTCTACCATGCTTTCTTCTGGAGATTTAAATAACAGAATGTTTTGAAAGTGGCGTTCTGTTGAACCTGCGCCCGCTGGTAACTCTCTTAAAACAGCAAACCCATCACGAATAAAAAACTCGGCATTGTCTATTACTTTAGAGTGCTTCATGTAATTTATCCCTTAAGGCTTTCTGTAATATGTTTATCCACAGCTCCTTCATTGGTATTGTATCCACCTGCGTATATCCCAGCCTTTTCACTGGCACTAATCACAAATTGACCTGCACAAGCTCCCACTTCAAGAATCACTGGACCGTTCAAAACATAAATAAGCCCGTTCACATGACCTTTAAACCCGGAATCATACAAACCACTCGTTACTAAAACACCGTTACGATTCAAACTGGACCTAGTTTGTACCCATCCTGCAAACCCTTCAGGCATTTCCACATAAAGATCCGTTGTGTAATCATATACTCCAAGCTTTAAGTACCAACTTCTGTAATCCGCTGTTATCTCCTTTTTATCTGGAGTCGTGCCTATTACAAGTCTTCTTACATGAGGCTGTACTAGCTTACGTGGCCTATGCTTCTTATCCTTTGCAGTAATAATACACGTAGAATTTGAATCTAACTCATACAACGCATGTACCGGAATATCTATGCCATTTGGTTGAATTTGTGCATCTTTGATATTACCTCTCAACCAACCTTCAACTATTGCTTTTTTTGGATTTATAAACATGTGACTTACCCTGCTTTCTTCGTGCTTTACGTAAAAAATACAAATCTCCAATTACTTTTATTTCCATAAAAACAAAAACAAATAAAACACTAAATGTTGAATGCACAGCTAGCTGTAAGAGAAAAAATGCAATTACAAGAGAATGCCAAAACACTGCAGTACTTAATACCATTTGGAGTAAGAGTTTGCACCTGTCTGCCAATTGCAAGCATACATTCCTTTACTAAAAAGCTTGTCTAATTCCTGTAATAAATTTTATATAACAACAATTGACCTCTGTAACAGTGCCGGCTTCTCTCTCGATAATCCCGCAAAGCTCATCCTCCCTGACTGTTCTAGTCCATTCAATCCTTTAACGTGTAACATAATTACTTCTCCTGCTTACTTATTATTGTGCTGATTTTCACACGCTTCACAGGTGCACTCTACGCATAGCACTGCACCACACTTTTCACACACACATACGTATCAGCTTCTTCCACTTCTTCTAAGCAATTACTGCAAATTTCCATCAGATTCCTTTCTCGGATATAGCATTTTTAACGTTTTCGTAAAACTCTAACTTTGCATGATCTTCCTTGTCCAAAAATGCCCCGGAGAGCTTAGTGGTTTTCATTACGCTAGGGTGTTCCACACCTCGCAATTTAACACACAAATGCTGAGCTGAAATATGCACTGCTACCCCGAGATTGCCCTCACACACTTTATCAATGTATTGATGAATTTGCATTGTGAGTTCTTCTTGAATTTGAGGTCTTCTTGCAAACCACTCCACTATTCTATTTATTTTACTTAACCCAATCACTTTACTATCTGGCGTAGGTATGTAAGCTACATACGCGTGGCCAAAAAAACTCACATGGTGGTGTGCACAAAAACTATTCACTGTAATATTACCTTGAAACACCATACCATCATAGTGATTCATATTATCAAAAGCTGTAATAACAGGAGGTGTTGTGTAGCATCCTTGGGCGATTTCATTAAGCCACATTTTTGCAACCCGCTTAGGTGTGTCTTTCATGTTTGGATCCGCTTGCCAGTTAAACCCAAGAGCATCTAAAAACTTTGCGTATGCAGCTTCAGCTAAACGCAACCTTGTTTTAATTGCTTCTTGTGAAAGTATTTCGTTGCTATTACAAAACTCTAACACTCTTCTTCCTCCTACTGTCTAAGTAATTTTGCACAGTGTATCTGGTAGGCACATAAGTTGTGGTCCAACAGTTCAAAACTAGTTGCACGCACAGGGCAAATATCAATCCCACCTCGTCTCGTGTAAACAGCTGCTACCATTAAATCCGAAGGTTTGCAATAGGTAAACAATCTTTGATAAATCATTTCTACAACTTCTTCATGAAAATGGTTTTCATTCCTGAATGAAACAATGTACTGCAGCAAAGACAACTCAGATAATTTGTGGTAGGAACGCATGTATACAAATAACGTGCCCCAATCAGGCTGATGAGTAATTTTACAGTTGCTCCGAAGTACATTAGTTGTGCATGCAAGGATGTTTGGTGCATCTTGTTCCACGCTTTGTAATAGTGCGGGATCCTCTTTGAAAGATGTAAACTTGATGCCACCTACTCCTTCTAATTGTTCCAGCACTGTCCATTCACGTTGAAAAACAGGTGCGTTGCCTGCTTCTTCAAAATATTCCACAGCTACTCGCACCTCTAAAAGTTCACTCAGATCCCTTCGAATACAAGCAAGCACGCCTCGCAATGCCTCATCTTTTGTAGGCCCCATCTGTGTCATGTTGAATGAATTTAAGTACAGCTTTAAGCTCTTACTCTCTACTATATACTGACTATAAGATGGGTAGACGATTTTAGCCACTCCGCTTACAGGTAAATTATTATTGGTAAGAAAACTCACTTCGTAAGCATTCCACACATCGTACCCAATAAATGGAAGATCAGTATCCTCTATACCGTACTGCAATCTATTTTCCGAACGCGGAACGCGAACTAGAACGCTAGGATCATATTTTACAGGTGCGTCAACGCGTTTACCTAAAATGTGCTCTTCAGCTTTGGTGGCTGTTTTTGGTGTTGGTTTTAACATAATTAATTCCTTTAAAAAGCTTTATAGTTTACGTATTCTCCATAATTTACAAACTCTCTGAACCGTTGTATATTGTGCATGATACGCTCTACATCTTGATTCCCTTTTGGTTCATAATTTAACAATTCAGGTATTTTAATTGATTTCTTTTCCCATAAGCCGAAATCGTCATATTCAATTCCACAAATTCCGTGCACGATAGGTGAAGAGGTGTCTAAAGATCTAATCCACTTATACGGAGCATAAAAACTGAACTCTCTTGGATTAGAAGCTCCTAGCAAATGATGAGGTTTTTCGGTATTTATAATGCCATCTTTAGCTAACTTACCTAATAAACCAATTCGCCCTAACATCCAGGAAATGCATTTACTAGGATGAGGGGTACTTTTCTCGTAATAACTATAATCAAAGCTAATGCCGATCTTATCTACATGTGCATCCATGTATTTATAACATTTTACAATTTCTTCATAAGTTTTTCCTTGGACTACTCCAATCTTTTTTCCAGGTAAATTGTATTTAGCTAACCACATTTGACAGTTTTCTATAGTGCGATTACAGTCTTCAAGCACATCCGGGATAATATAGTAAGTAGGTTGAAGCTTCTCTATCCAAGAAGCATAATTATCTCCAGAGTAAGCTTGCCCGAGCTCTTGAACGCTATTATCTAAAATCACCTCTCGCCCAAGTTTAAGACATTTACTAAAAAAGTCTCGGTACTTTGCACACTCTGAAAAGAGGTGCACAAGCGCGTAATCATAATCATTAAAATACAAGCTTGCCTCTAAGAAACTTAAAGGAGCTTCGTGGGATATCTTAATAGACATAGTTAACTTTTCCTTCTGAAAAAAGCTTTTGTGGTTCTAATTGCTTTACAGATAGTAGTACCAATTACTCTAAAGTCATCCCCAAAACCAAAATCTTCCGTAATGTGCCTCATCGGCGGAGGCGTGGGAGGTGGCGGAGGTGTGTGACTCTGTCCTATACCTCCTTTTGGAGCTTTCGGTTCTACTTCCACTGCACCTTTTGGCTGGTATCCGCAAATGTTTGCAAGATCATGGGCTTGTTGCTCTACTAGATTTAAAACAGTGTTTGCTCTGCTTCGAATCTTTTTAATCTGCTCTTGCTCCTCTGAAGTGCACTCCTCCCACACACTTTCAGAGTAACGCTCTGAATCAGGCAAGTAAGAGAGTAGTTCTTGACATAAATCTTTCAAAACTTTCATTTGATTTACCTCTAAGAAAGTGTAATGTGTATAATATCTTGTATTTCGGGGTTGCCATATGTTGCATGGCCTGTTCGAACAACTAAATTTGGAAGTGCATAATAGGTGCCAGCACTATGCGTGTGCCCGCACAGCACGGTAAGGTTTTTAGCAGGAAAGGCTTTCATTACTTCTTTTAACGTGTCTCCAACAGCTTTACAACTAAAATGAGGCAAATAATAGTCTGAAGAAGCGTGGCCCTGATGCCAAGCAGCTTCTGCAAACGGAGGCACATGCATTACCGCAAAAACATGATCATACTCCTTAAATGCTTCTAACAAAGCAGTGCGAAACAACGCTGCTGATTCATCTCCTAGAGCATTTAACTTTCTAAGACGCTCTTCTTTAGTAAGATACTGCAACTCTTTAATTTGATAGTAATCATTAAGGGTTACGCTTGAATTTTTATAGTCTCCATAGCGGCCATCCGCCCAGGAGTCGTACCCGATCAAGCAAACCCTTGTAGATAGAGGCACTAGACCTTTAAATGGCAAATAAAATAACCAGGATTCCTGGGGGATTTCTACAACCGCTTCTCGCGTTTTGCTTATTGAACTACCATAACAATCATGGTTACCTAGCACAAAATAGATTGGAGTACGTACTATATTAGCTAACAAGTTTAAATCATGACACAAACGCGTGCTTGTAGATATGTCTCCACTAATAATAATGCCAGCTAGTAATAAATTATCTAACCGTGCACCGAGTAGTTTAATTTCATCTATGGTGCAGTGATCTAAATGTATATCAGTTAACCAAGCTAATTTCACGTTTACTCTTCCTATAAATTTCAACCAAGTAAAAAAGCTGTATATGTTTTTCGCAGTCCCTCGCCAAGTGTTGTAGTATGGTGCCAGCCTAGCTTATGTATTTTAGATACATCTAATTCTTTTTTAGGTGTGCCATCCGGTTTAGATGTGTCATAAATTATTTTACCAGAATAACCAACCACATCTCTAATCTTCTCTGCAAGATCCTTAATAGAAATTGACTCTCCTGTGCCTACATTGATTGGCTCGGAGGAATTATAATTCTCTAACAAGAAAACACACGCATCAGCTAGATCATCTACATACAAAAATTCTCGTAAAGCTTTACCTGTTCCCCACACTGCAACTTCAGGCTTTCGCTTTATTTTAGCTTCATGGAATTTTCTTATTAATGCAGGTAATACATGTGCATTTTCTAAGTGGTAGTTATCCCTTGGCCCATAGAGATTTGTAGGCATAGCACAAATAAAGTTTGTACTGTATTGCTTGTTGTAAGCTTGGCACATCTTGATACCGGCAATTTTAGCTACCGCATATGCTTCATTAGTCTCTTCTAGGGGACCTGTAAGTAGGTATTCCTCTTTAATTGGCTGCGGGCAATCTCGAGGGTAAATGCAGGAACTGCCAAGAAAGAGGAGTTTTTTTACTCCATAAACATTAGCAGCATTAATTACATTAGTTTGAATCATTAAGTTATGATAGATGAAGTCTGCCGGGTAAGTGCTGTTCGCATAAATGCCTCCTACTTTAGCTGCCGCTAAAATAATATACTCCGGCTTTTCATAATCTATCACTTTATGTACAACAGCTTGGTCAGCTAGATCAAACTCAATGTGCGGTTTTATAACAACATCTCGATACCCGTTCAGTGCTAATTTCCGCACAATAGCTGAACCCACTAACCCAGTGTGCCCCATCACAAAAATTTTACTGCACTTATCCATGTTACTCTTGCTCACCTTCAAGTGCATTAATGCGGTCTATACATTTCTCTACATAATCATTTGAGGCACGTAAATCCTCGGGCATAGCCACTACCTCATCTTGAAAAACATACATGCCAGCAGGCGTACCTACTAATTTCCAGTTCTGCTCTCCTAGGAACTTTACGATCTGCCAAAATACTAAAAACGCTTCATCGGCTGTAGTAGTTAAGCCTCTAATTACCGCACAAATAGGCTGCACCGGACTGCCTTTTATTTCAATACTATTTGCAGAAATGTTTAACGTAGTCTGTACAAAAGTTAAAACCGCGCTAAGAAAACCTGGTTTAGTGGTGACAATCTCTACAAGACCGTTTCCTGAAAAGACTTGTGTAACATAAAACATATTAATCTCCTTTTTGATAATATTTCCCTGCAGCAAATGCTCTTATAGTAGCTACTCTAGCTATTAAATCTGCTTCCCATGCACAATTCCAAACGCGATGGCCGTCTACTATTTCTGGCAAATTTAGCTTAGGGCTTAATGGGTTTAAGAAACAATGATTGATCCGTTCTAAGATTTGTTCAACATCTACTACATCTGCACGCATAGCTAACTCTGAAAATTCATGAAACAGCCCCATGAATTGGTGCTGGTACTTCTTTGTTATAGCTATGTTGTCTACCCAAGGACCTAAACAATTGCATGTAATACGATCCTTGGACAGCCAAGCAATTACTTTTTTAGCTGTACGTGTGGAGCAACGTACAGCTAAATCATCGTTCTCTCGAAAGAAATGCCAATAAGGATCTTTTGATAGTACCGCTACCCAAAGATTTTTAAAAAATCTTTCGTGATTTACAATATGATTAAAGAGGTATCACTAAATTTTGCATTTTAACTCTTGCCATAAACACACCTCCTGTGAATAATTTTAATCAATTTACAGATTTTAGTGTGAAATGTTGGGAGGAAACAAAGAAAAAGCGGGAAGAGCTTTCCCGCTTTTTATGTGATAGGATTAGTTGAAGCTATTTAAAAATCTTACCTTTAACTGTGACTTTAGCAGGCCATACGATACCTATGTAGGGCCCAGCAACCTTGTCTGTTTTACCTTTTTTCAGCTCTTCCTTAAGTTCCTGTACCGCTTCTGGTTCAGTGGAACAGCTATGAGAGGACATCATAATATGTCCGTACCGATCAAAAACTTCATAATGAAACCCTCCACCGAAATTTGCCGGCATCTCTTTTCGATTATTAATTGGTTGGATTTCAGGAGTTCTAACTCTACCTCGCCAAGAGCACTCAGCACATGCTTGTTGCAACTTTCTTCCAGCCACCCAACAGTCGTGTAACTCAGTAGATCCACATTTAGGACAAGCTTTTACTTTCATCTTCGTTTCTCCAGGCTAATTGACCATAATAAGTGTGGTTGACCCTGGTGCATAATCAACCACATTAACATTCGGAAACACACTTAACACTATGTTTAAATAGGTGTCCCAGTCCCCACCGCCTCTGCAACACCCCATGAACTTAGGCATAAACAGAGCACAAAACTTTGACATAACAGGATGGGTTTTGAGCTCCTCTAAAGCAATACGCACCTTATCATACTTTGTTGGCATTTCGTTACAGCACTGTAAGCATTGCCCGAAAATATTAGCTACATAAACGTTCTTCCTTATCTCTACCAGCTGAGCTTTACCCAGTAACTCTTCTGAGGTGAATTGATTACACAGATCTAAATATTCTTTGTACACTTTCGGCCATTTTTGCCTTATAGATAAAGCTATTCCTGCACCCATGATACCTTGGTTATTCACTTGATGCATTAAAACAAGAGGTAACGTAGAGTCTTGAATAACATCTGGAACTACTAATAAATCACCCTTCCAGGTTTTCATTTAGCACTCCTTTTTGTTACATGATGTTTTTGACCGCTCTCGGATGCTGGCCACGACGCAGGCATACGCCTGCCCCGCAGCCTGGATTTGAACCACCGCCCGCCGTGCATCTCTAGTTTAACGGGAAGAGTAGTCTTAGATTTTTACGTTTCATCCTCTTCATCTTCAAAATAATCGTCTGCATACAAGCAAGCTTTGTGCTCTTTATCAAAAGCATCAATGAGACTGTACCACTTCTCCCATTGCTTATCAGCAGCTTCTGCTGATACCACTTCACCAGAATCTAATGTCTCTCCTGTAAGAGGCAATTCTGCACTGATGGAACTCCCGCAAATTCCGCATCTATGTACTTGCGTAGTCATTTAAATCTCTCCGTTAACTTTACTAGCCCGGTTATATTTAACATCTAAATAAGCAAAACTTTGGCCTGGGTCCTTTGATTGGCACGCTTGTAATAGGTCTTTTAAAATATTTTGGATGTTCTCAGGAGCAAAAGAGTATAAAAGGCCTAAAGCTCCTTTTACTAGAACATCAGGATCTACATTTAGGAGTAGTTGTTTAACGTTGTCTATGGTAGCGGGCCGTAGTTCCCTTAAATTTAAAATAACATTACACGCTCCTGTTGTGGTGGATAAGTCAAGTGTTTCTGTTAATAAAGCTGTTTCTAGTAAATCTCGTACCTCTTGGATTTGAGTTTCCCGTAACACAAAAACTTGCTGCATAAATATTTCCTCCTTCTTATTTTATTTATTGTATAATATAACCTTTTTAGCTAAAAATCCAGTATAAAATAAGAAGATGAGTGGTATACAGCTTCCCAACAGAAGTTATATTTTAATCTTCTTCAGCGTCATACTCTTCTTTATCAATAAGATGAAGAAGCTGATTAGTGTCAAATTCTACTTCTACAAGCCTATTTCCCGGGTTGCTAGATATTCCGAATTTATGCTGCACGAAAACTGTTTGAGCTATAAAGCAACCCTGCTGATCCATCTCCTGCTTTGTCCGCTTCACTATACCTACTCCATCAGGTGTTCTGACAAAATCACCCTGTTCAAATAGCCTAACGAGCATTCTTTCAGTTTTCATAATTTAATCCCTTTCATATTTACTGTTATTGTGCATTCTTTAATGCTGCAACCACTTTTCCTGCTTCCAGCTTATACCGGCCACCTTGAGATCCTTCAACAATAATAGGGTATTTATGGTATTGAAGTTTCAAACCAACAATCTTTACACTTTTACCATCTACGGTAATGCGCTTTCCAAGATCTTCGGGTTTCATACCAAACATTGTAGCATAATGCCGAAAATCAGATTCCATCATAGCATCCTGTGAAACGACGGGTGCAGCTGAAGTAGGAGGCACTTCTTCGATAGCGCGGCCCTCAACTCTTACCCGAAAGAACCGCTGACCAAAACGCATAGTGCCTGTCGTAGTTACTAACCCATACTTCTGCCCAACTTCTGCAACAGCCTTTTCCAGGTCTTCATGGAGTTTCTTTATCGTTGAGCGGTCTAACATTTTGTTTTTCCTCCTTTTGTATGCTCCTATTATGTATTAATTATACATACAAATAAGGAGAAAATCCAGTGTTTATGCAAAACCTCTAATAAATAGCTCCGCTTTTGTACACAGAAACTATTTCATCTCTAGTTAAAAGTGCACAAGCTTTAACACCTACTTTTTCAATATTAGCCATCCCATCATTTTCTTGCCGATCCACTACAACAATAGCATGCTCTACAATTAATCCAAATTCACGAGCTTTTTCAATGGCTGTAATTGTAGAAGCACCAGTTGTAACTACATCATCTACGATTACTGCATGCTCGCCTGGAACAACCGGGCCTTCTATACTTTTTTTAGTCCCATGATCCTTTTGGGCTTTACGCACAATAAAAGCTTTAACCACCTTTCCCGGACCGCCTGTGCGTAAAAGCTCCATCTGATAATAAAAAGCTACAGCAGTCGCAATAGGATCAGCACCCATTGTCAACCCGCCAACGGCTTCAAAATGCACATCTTTCAAGATTTCCGTTGTCATGGTAGCAATCAAATGCATGCCGGATGGGTGCAGTGTGGCTTTACGACAATCAATATAATAGTTGCTTAACCCGCCTGAAGAAAGAGTGAATGGAGTTTCTTCATTGTACAGAAAAGCCTTTGTAGATATTAATAATTGAATTAAGGCATCTTTTTGAGATTGTAATGTAGACAATTGCGACATGTTATCTCCTTAAAATTGCTTAGCTTGCTGAAGATTGTTTCTCATTTGATTAAGATGCTCGTGTGCTTCTTCAAGTCTTTTTTGCCAATATGTAATTAAAGCTGATTTTGCTTCTTCACGTGTTCGGCGATACCATGTCCATTTTGAATTTTTTGGCACAATTTCATCTTTAATTGTTAAGTAACCATCACTTATTGAACCTTCTGCTATGATTTGCTCAATAGCATTTGAAAAAGCACATGCTCTGTACCAAAGCATAATTCCTAACCTTTCTAAGCTCTAGCTCTCCCCTAAAAGCTCATTATAATTTTCCTCTAGTTGTTCGCATTTACCTTGAAGAGAGTCATAATCTTGTTGAAGATCATGAAACTGATCTTGTAAATTTTTAAGTTCTTCTTTCAATGTAGCCGCAGTATCCCTTTCTGCATTAAGCTCTCTGAGTGCTTCACAAACCGGGCAGCTTGTGCGGTCCTCAATACACACTTCTTCATGTCCATCATTACAAAGATACATTAGCTAACCCTCCTAATTTGTTGTTAAAAATGCTTGAAATAACCTTTCTTTTGCACTATCAGTCATGTTATAGATAAAATCCCCTAATTTCGCCCCTTTTCGAAGAGCAAACATGATGTGCTGTACTGGACCTTTCACAGCTAAAGCAAACTCTTTCTGATCCTCAATGCAGTTCGTGCATGTGAATAATCTACCAACCTCTTTTACAATAGCTGCGTAAGCAGTTACGTAAGGTTGAAAATACTCCCGATCTTCAGGGAAAGAACTCAGGTACTCCTCATGGTCTTGAGAGCATACTAACGATACAATTCTCTTAACTGACAATACTCCATTACATCTTAAGTGTGCAACAGCTAAATAAGCTGGATTTTTAACTTTTATCCGCCATTGCTTCTCGGGCCAATAGCACACATAACCCTCATCCAAAGGAGGTAATTCTCTTAAGGATTCTACAAGCTGAGGTATGGTGTCAAAGCGAAAATAAGGCGGTATGGAAACATTGAACTGTTTAGCGTAATACTCAAGATCCGCTAAGGCTATATCTTTGCCTGTTACACGATTCCGGGCATTTAACAAATAAATATCAGGGTTAGAATATCTCGTAACAATTCGCGTCTCAGGAGAAACTAATTCAAATGAAAAAGTTAGATCTTCTGGTAAAACCATGCGCTGAAAAAAATCTTGGGTAGTTGCACCCAGCACACCTTCAAAAATAGATCTAAAGGAGTTACCTAAAGCAGAGTTCCCCTCTGCGAATGCCATACTACGCGTACTGCATTCCCATTGGTTAGCATGGTATACATTAAGCAAAGATCCGTCTATCTTTTTAAAGCAAAATGCTTGTGTGATGGCAAATTCTTCGTGTTTTGGATCTTCCGTGTAATTAAAAAACCTATCAAAAGGCCGGCACAAAACTCTATAATCAGGTAGGGATAGAATTAAACCTCGGCACTCTCTAACAATCGGATCATGCTTTGGGGATTCAATTTGATCATAGTTTAACACAGCTCGATCATCATAATACCGCACTTCAATGTGCAAAGTGTCTTCTAAAGATTTCAAAGGGTGTGTTTTTAGGTACTTTAAGATTTCCATGTGAGTCGGGTTCTCCAACCTAATTCAAGTTCAATACACCGCATACCAGGCTTAGTATCTAAGTAAGCTTCCAACACCTTAACGTTTGTAGGGCACACATTAGTTAGAGCTAATAACTTGCGATTATTATAGAGGATAGCTACCTCTTGAGCAACTGCATTGGGCTGTCTTTTTGCTTTATATTCCCAATCTTGAAGTGCATTCACTACTTGCCAATCCACATCTAGAGTAAAATGCAGATTGCCGGAACCCCGGCTATTAACTAAAAAAAGATTATCCGACTCACACTGAATCACACCTTCTGCATATGCATGCTGAACAAGATATTTACGATCTACTTTTTCCAAGCCTAATTCACGTAAGAATTGAGCTTCCTGATCCGGTGTTCTTGGAATTTCTAAAGAAACTCTAGTATTAGGTATTTTTAGCATCAACACAAACATCTTTTTCTCCGAACTTAACTAGCTTGTGTCCTAATTATACACGTATCAGCTGGAAAAAACAAGGCTTTTACTGCTTACAAAACTGCGATATGTTAGCTGTGCGGGTTTGAACCTTTTCTGCTAAACGTGCTAGAAATACTTGCAAAAACTCGAAGTTGGTCACCGATACAAACATTACATTGTTTACATGACTTTTACTATAGTAGCACATGCTGTATTCAATAAACTCTACCGCTGACATGCATAAGCTAATAGGTAAGACTAGCGTGTTCAATGCATACAGTGTAAGAGGTTGCCCATTTATCTCAATTACAGTTATCATCTGCATTCGTTGGGTAGCTAAGTTTATTCCCTGCTCTTCATTAAATGCTTCTTTCTTAGAACATCTACACCAACCAAACCTCAAACACCCATCGTCATCTATATCTGCCACGAATAACCCGACAGGTTTTTGTTTTTCCCGTATCCATTGAATCACCATAATTCCTGCTCCAAAACTGCTGAGATGTAATTGTAAAGAAGTTCCGGCAGAGCCTCTCTAGATTGCTCTACGTGCATGTGCTCACTTAAGATAAGTGCTTTTTCTTTGCACCACTCCAAGCAATTAGCTACTATAAGATCTGCTCTTGAAGCTTTTCTACTCTCTCTTGCAATCTGTAAGAGCTCTTCTTCAGATTTGCCCACTTCTAATTTGAATTTCACAAGAAAGCCTCTGTAACCCCACTCACCCCGGATTTTATCTATAAGTTTCGGTGTTTGTTCAAGTTCAAGAAATAACTTAGAGTGTTTTGAGGAGATTTTAGTAGCAGCATCCACTTGCTGCAAAGACACTCCATCGTCTTGGAACGTGTGTGTTGCTACCACTCTATAGTCACTTACTGCAGCTGAGTGAACAACAGCATCATAATTTCCTGCCTGGATTTGAGTCTGCATTAAAGCAGCTAATTCATCAAATGTTCTGTAAGGGAACACCACCTTTGGATGGTGCTTATAATTATAATGTGTTGCTTTAGCTAATTCCGGGTTAGATGTTATCAAAGTAACATTAGCGTTTTGGCTTGCAAAATACTCAGCAATCATTGACCCCGTGGTGCCTTTAAAAATGTTTGTAATAGCACGTACTTTATCAATAGGTGTTTGTGTAGCTCCAGCTGTTATTAGAACACGCATAAAATTTCCTTTTTCATATTTGTAGCATGCCAGAAGGCTGCTGAATAATAGGTTTTGGATACCAGTCAAACACATCTAATAATGTTTTTTGCAGAATACAGAGTGGGCGCATCTCCCGGCTCTCTACAATCACTTTGGGGTAATCAAACACTAAATTACCAACTCGGTCCGATATGGTGATATTGCGCAAATAGAGTTGCGGTTGATCCTGAACAACACAACTTAACATAAACACCGCAGTTGCACATGCAAGAACAGCACTCCAATACATACTCCGACGATCTTTATAGATACCGTATCCAAAATACACTAAACCTGCTAGCAAGTACAGCAATGCAAGGAGATCCATTTAATTTATTCCTTATAGATGATCAAGTTGCTAATCACTAAGCTAACACTAGATAAGAGCGGGGGGTGGCTCTCATCTAGCGTGATTGTAATGCTACAAAGTAACGTTAGCGTCTGCAGCTGGAGTATTGCTATCCAGTAATTCCACCTGAGCCGGAGCTTCAACTTGAGTTTCAGACCGTCCGCAACCAAAAGTTCCGATTGTTAAAACAAAAACAACTAAAAGCAACATGCAAGTAAATTTCTTCATATATTTTCTCCTGAAAAGTTAAATTACATAAAAAATTAAAAGGAACCCAAACTAACAAGAGACGCTGTGCACATCACCTCTTTTTGTTTAGCTGTTCTTGAATGAAAGCTATAACGTCTTTGGTGGAAGGTAATTTACCTATACCTACCGCACCACACACTAAATGGCCCGTACCGGGCTCCATAATTGTCCACCCAAAGCTTTTTAATGTATTTACATTTCTCTGTGTAATTGGATTTAACCACATGTTAGTATTCATAGCTGGAAAGAGAAACAACTTATGCACTGAATACTCTACTGCTACAATTGTGGATGTTGGTAAATCGTCTGCAATACCTGCAGCTATTTTTGCTATAATGTTAGCTGTAGCTGGTGCAACTATGATTATCTTATTATGCTGTGCTGCATGCACATGCACTGGTGTATTTTTATCGTCCACGTACAGTGTATCACAAATATTTGCTAAAGAAGCTTCCGTGACAAAATTCAAAGCCTCTTTAGTAGCCATAGCATTCACTTCACATAATAAGGCTTTTTGTAAGCCGGAAATTATATCCAAACTCTTGTATGCAGCTATTCCTCCGGACACTACTACCAATATAGGTGAACTCATTTTGTGCCTCCTAGCAACATGTCTTGGAGGAAAGGGTCTGTAGCGTGATTTGCAAGACATTCAGCAGCTACACTCTTGTTTACCGCAAGGGCTGCTCTTGCAATTCTATCAGTTACATTTGCACCTAAGCTTAATAGTTCTTCAATAATTTCAGCTGTAATGCGCCGCCGCTCACCTAAAATAAAACAATCTGTTTTCCACTTCCGGAACTCACCAAGTTTGTGGGGGTTCTCATACACTTGAGATTCCGGAGTAAGTGTTACGGACCTAATCCAAGGCCCATACTCTAAAAATGCCAATATATCTTCACGTGCAAAATACATTCCACCAGGTGCACAATCTCCGGAAGGATTAAATGGAAGTGCATCTTTATTGAAACCTGTGCGGTATTGCATACCTCCATGTTTTTCATCTTCCTTTAAAATCTTGTAGTTTTGCATAGCACCCCTCTAAAAAAGGTCCATCACCTGCTGAGTGGTAAGTTTCAGCACTGGGAAACTCCAACCTCTCGACGGACTCTCATTCCAGCCCACAGCACAATGATTTTTCAACAAACACCAACTATAAACATGTTTATGAGTCCCTGGCCAAGGTTTCCACTGCTCATCTTGCTGTAACGAGTACTCTTTCAACACGTTTGTGTGAAGTAGCTTCTCCACTTTTTTAGGTACTTCTGCACCTTCAGGGAGCCAATCACGTAGTTCAGCGGTGCGTGTTAGTGCTAAGGACACCTCTTCCACTTCCTCATTAAATTCCACATGTAAAGTGGTTGGATCAGGGTTTACAAAATCCAGCTTTTGGCATGTGGAGGTGTACACTCCTCTACCTCTGTGCTGATGAATTATAACGGTACCGCCAAGCAAGCGTTTTTTATCTTGAATTTGCATGGTTTTCTCCTTATCTTTTAATTACTTCCGGCTCTATACCAAAATGTTCTCTCACGTACTCTACTCCTTTACCTTTTGGAGCATCAAATCTAATACTTAGTGGAGTTGAATCCACTTCTTTTGGAAAAGGAGAGGGTAAGTCAGTCAAAATTGATACATAATCACCACGTCCTGGTGCGATAAGAACTGTAATTTTTGTAATGTTCAGTTTGTCCATGTCTCTCTCTCCTTCTTTTGTAGGTGTATGTTTAAATTACACATACAAAAGCTGGGAAGATCCAGTTTTCATGTGGTTTATTTTACTAAAGGTTTATCTTGCTCTAAACGCTCGATTTTTTCCGTAAACTCTGGCCACTGTGAAAGTATACCCTTTGCCCATTGGTCCACTTGAAATTCCTTAGCTAAATTGAAAAAGAACTTCCAGCATTGCTCAGTTTCTATTCGGATCCTAGCTGCGAAGTTCTTTTGAGCATTTGTTTGAGCTTTTCGCCATAAGATTTCGGAGACAAATTGATGGGAGTTAACCGGCGGTATTTTAACACCAAGACTTGCACTATTGAGATTAGCTCTGTAGAGATTGGTTCGGTAGAGAACAGCTTGATAGAGGTTGGCTTGATAGAGGTTGGCTTGGTAAAGGTCAGCGCCTGCAAGATTAGCTTCTTGCAAATTTGCCATCTCAAGACTTACTCCTCTAAGAGCAGCATTTTGCAAATCAGCTCCTTGCAAATCAGCTCCTTGCAAGTTAGCTTGATAAAAATTAGCTCCTTGCAAGTTAGCTTGATAAAAATTAGCTCCTTGCAAGTTAACTTGACAAAAATCAAGATTATCAGTTTCAAACAAAACAATATTTGGATCAAATCTGTTAACTATTTTCATTTAACACCTCCTTCTTGAAGCGCTGTGCAGATGATTTGTTCAAATTCTGATTTCGAATAGCTTTTTACCAGCTCTTGCATTAACTTATCAATGTTCACACTTGTTAACGTAACATTCAAGCTACTTGCTTGAGTAGCAGCTGCTACGGAACTACATTCAATATCTAAATGTCCTAAGAATCTCATACTCACCTCTTTTTACTTAGATACTAATTTGTTTTTTAAAAGCAAGCTAAAGTTTTTCTTAAAATCTTTATTTGAGGTTGGTTTGGAAATTCTCCAACCAAAGGAGTATAACGTAATTTGTTCCGGACCGCAATTAAACTGCAACCCTTCCGCCCAATGAATTGTAACTTCGCCAGTTACTCCACACCTCTCAAACATCCGCTTAACTTGAGCTAAAAGTGCACTGCCAAGCTGTTCCAATTGCTGAGTTGTAGTATCCATAGAGAGCTCCTTTCTACATGGTTACGCAATGCACCACATTCCAATAGCCTTGAGGGCGTGTTGTTAACGCTTTTCCTTTTTTACCACGAGCATTTAATAACTCAGTGCCGCCACCTGGACGGATACATATATGTCTCCGAGTCCTGTACAAATAAGCCGCTGTACCATCATCCTTTTTTAAACCCACTTCCGTTCTCACAAACACTAAAGCACTTCTCGGTTGATGTTCCGTCACTTCAAACGTTTTGTATTCATGCTCTTCCGGGTGACCATAACTATCATGGTCCAAAATATCCACTTTTAATTGATCAATAATTGCTTGCTGCTTCTTGGTCATAGCACACTCCTTCTTTATTTTCTTTAATTATACCAAGAAAGTAAGCAAAAATCAAGTTTTTTACATTATTTCAGTAACATTTCTGGAGCACTGCATAAAGATCTTCCAACGTATCCTCTTCCACCCCTGTTATTTCAATCTCATGCGGTGTATCTTGAGTGTAATCAAACTTAAAATCCACCCCACAGCATGTTATTTTATATATTTCATTTAACACATCAAGCGGTGTGCATATAGTAGTTAAATCTTTTTCTCGCAATCTAACCGCTATTTCTACTCTACCGCACCGGGCACGTGCAGACCCTACAATGATAGAGCCGACCGTGTAGTTTGTGCAGTTATCTAACTCATCATTTAGAATAGCTATATAACTGGAATTATTAATTGCTGTTGCTATTTTCTCTAGCACTAAAGGAACAACGGGATAGTGGTGACTAATGTGCAGCACTGTATTGTATATTAACATTTTATTTTATGTGGTTATCTAAAACACAGTGCGCGTCGTGTAATGAACCGGGTAAAAAAGACGTTATTTTTGCACGTCCTTTTGCATAAGCTTCTAACCCGGAGATCTGATCCTCCGGACAAGTACTAGCAAACGTAAACTGCAACCCGCAACAACGCACTTTAAATGTTTCATTTAAAATTTCTGTAGGTGTGCATACACCTTTCAAAGCCTCAGGGTTCAATTTAATTGCTGCTTCTAAACGCGTACCACGTGCTCGAATTGAATCAGGAATAACACATCCAAGACCTATGGAACCATCTGCACTATCAATTAAAAGAGCTATTTGGTTTAGATTAACTTCTAGCTCCTTTAAAGCGTGCAATTCCACAGGCATACTATTATTACCTAAGTAAAGAGTTGTGTTGAAAATCCTCCATCCAAGTTGTGTCATCTTGATCTCCTTAAAGGGTTTTCACACAAACGCCACTGATGAAAAAGGTTGTAAGTTAACAGGGTCATAGCACACAATGTCAAACTCTTTTTTACAAGCGATACATTGCAGTCTATATTGCCCAGTTTCTGGTTTCCACACTAAATTTTGATGACTACATGCACGCTTTTGCGTCGTTTGTTCTTCTGATGTCTCGGCACATAATTCGTCTAGATCATCCTCGGTAACCTCTTTTACCGCAGGCATAACTAAGCTAGCTGCTTCTTCTACTCTATCTTCAGCAGCTAAAATGTTTTTGAAACTTTGCACAAGTTTCTGAATGTATTCTTGTTTCTTGTTTTCATCCCGAGCAAAAAGAACAGCTTTGCCGAATAATTTAAACACAAATCCTTGAAACTTTCCACCCAAATTCATAGGAGTACAAGTAAGAGCTTGTTCGTTATCCATGTTGCACCTCTATTTAATGGGTTGTTAGAAACGTTTCTAATATTTTACAATACTCCGGGTATAATATTTCATCTATGTTTGCAATTGATATAGCTACATTATGCTGGGTGCAAATTTCTACAAACCGCTGGGGAGAAATTTTAGTATGGTGTAGTAACTCTTGAATAACAGCTTTAAACAGGTCCACATGTTTTAGTAAAATTCCATATGCTTCAGACGTAGCTGTGCATACAATAGCTTCTATAGTGTTGTTTGTAAGCTGCATATCTGTGTTAAATTTAGAAGCTCCCTCTAAAGAAGACGCAACCGTTTTACTTACCCTATTAAAAAATCCATACTCCCGTTCTAACCGAGCTACAAGTTTTGTAGCTTGATCAATATCAGCTACACACCCTGCAGTCCGTTTTTCTTCTCCGAATACTAATCGCTCAGCCTGGGTGCCGGCCATCAGCACTGCAAGTTTTTTCAGCTCCCACTCTTTACACGTGCAACGCATGTGCTGCCCTATGAACCCTTCAGCATCACCGCAGGTGTTACTAACAATTTGCGTCGGAGCTCTATTAAATAAAACTGCATACACTGTAGCATGCCCCGCTTCGTGCACGCTGATGCTAGCTTGTTTATCCACCTCTAAACTGCGTTTGTGCCTCAGAGCGTCTAAGGACCCAATATATTTAACTCGCTCTACACATTCCCCAATCTGAGCTTCAATATGCTGACCCTCATATTTAATAGAAACTCGAGTAATGTTTGATGTAAAAGCTTTTAACAGAAAGTGCGGGAGATTTGCTTCTAACACTTCAGTAATTGTAGAGAACACTGGACGTGTGCCTTGTGCTGGGAACACTCCATTCCTATATATTAACTCTATCACACTTGCATCCACATCTATCTTAATACCAAACTGGTCAGATAAACGCGAAACAATTTCCTCAATTTTTCGTTTTATAATTACTTGAAATGCTTTTTTATTTAATGAGGGATACGTAATGTGTATGTTACCTAAACGAGCTATCTGTTCTGGTTTAAACCGTCTGCGGAGTGCTTTTTTGACATCTACTAATGTAACTTGCTGAGCTGCTGCCCAGTACGCGTCAGCATCTGTATCTGCTTCTCCAACATCTTGAGCAATCTCATAAGCTTCATCTAAATTACCAGATACAAAAATGAGCAATTTAGAGTAATCCTCGTGATTGTAGACTGTCTTACTCTCCATTTGCTGAGCGATTAACTCTAACAGCGCAGCATCATCCCATGCAGCTATCTCCTCCAAACTAGCTTCAATGCGGAGCATTTTCTTCAAGTATCTTAATTGGTAGTAAGATGGGGATGTATCCTCCTCACCCTTACTGTGTTTTTTAATTTTCTTTGCTTTCTTGTTCCATAGAATTTGAAATAAATATTCCATAGAAGCTCTGGGGAGTTTACCATCACTAAGAAGAGTCCAGATGTCTTGAAAAGTATCACAATCGGTTATTTCGTGCCCTTCTTCATCTACAGTGCGAAATCGCTGCAACTCATCTAACAAAAGAACTCCAGGTTTGCCCGGTTCAATGTTATCATTTTCCCTTAGGAGACCTCCAATACTACTTTGGTATGAAAAGGAATCCCGATTAGCTGGGCCTGCATTGGTTAACTCAATTTCACAAAAACGGTCTGCAAAATCTAGATGCTTCACCAACTTACGCACTAGATCTGTTTTGCCGACTCCGGTAGGCCCCCACAAATTCACAATAGTAGGTCTGAGTAACAGTTCCGGCATAATAAACCAAGTACGCACATTATGAAGGATTTTATCAATAACACTATCAATTCCTACAAAATCTTCTTTTAAACGCACGCCAGCCTCTTGCAACACGGCATTTTTTGCTCTGAATAACTGTTGATCAAACATTTACTCACCTCGAATATGGGCAATTGTAGACCATTTGAGTCGCGCTATTTGACGAAGTTGTTCGTCAGTGCATTTCTTGAGAAATGACACTGTTTTTGGATCCGATGGATATCCAGATCCAAAATCTCCATAAGTTTGACGCAAACCGCTGATTACATGATCTCGTAATACTTTTGCAACAATAGAAGCAGCAGAAACCACTACGTAATTCTGATCTGCTTTATTTTCTGCACAGATCTTAATCGATGGCTCTACTAAGCTCTGGATTGTGTCATTATACGTAATCAATCCCTTGCCGCTTGCTGGAGCATCAATATATGCAATATCCGGTACTAAAGCTCTCACAATTTTTACATCAGCTTGAAGAGTTAACTCATTTAAGTTACCTGCATCAATCTCTTCAACACCGATGTAAAAAACACAAAATGCTTTTACGTGTCTTAGTATGTGTAAAAACAAAACATTACGCTTATGCGGTGAAAGCAGTTTTGAGTCCTTAACACCTAATTCTCGTAAAAGTACCTCCTTATTGCTATCAATGCAAACTCCTGCAACGACCATTGGACCGATTACACAACCGCGCCCGGCTTCATCCACACCTGCAATATTCATCTAAGCACTCGGCACGCTTTTACCTTGAAGCACGCACTCACTTTGCACATTGCGCTTCAAATTTTCTACAACTTTTTCTTGTAAATTAGGCGTGTTCTGCGTGCACTTCGTGCAAAGCCCATAAACAATGCACCGCTGCTTACCTGCGGCAGTGCCAAAAGAAGAATCTGATGTTAACAAAATACCCTTCGTGTTCGTCTCTTCACCACATAGTACACACGGCATAACAGGCGTGTTTTTTACTGCATTTATAAGGTCCTGTAAAGCTTCTTTAGAAGTTTTCGCTGATGATTGGACTCTTTTATTCATTATTCAAACATCCATTCTTTGATTGGAATTACAAATTCCGGAATAAATGCGTCACTTAAACGTTCACGTAAAAATGTACCAAAAGCTCGGTCCACCGCAAGCTCCACCTCTTTTACTAGATAAATCTTTTCGAGCAATACGCCTTCCGCATCCTCTCGGTCCACTGAAACTTTAGGTAATTTACAAGCATTAAATCTTAAAACTTTAGCACCTAAAGTAAAGATAAAGTCAAACCCGGAATCATTATGAAGTATGAGCCTAGCAGCATTTACTTTCTTTCCTTGTCGTAGTGCTTTCTTTCCTTCCTCAAACTTGGAAGTTTCTTCACCTCGGCAAGCTATAGTTTCCTCACCTCCAGGAGAATCTAGACTTAAAGCATTATGCACTTCAATATCTGGGGTTATTTTACCTACAGTGCTTTTAAACCACAGCCAAGTTAAAAATTCTCGACCAATAAATTGCTTAGCTTCAATTAATGCAACAGTATCTGAAGGCGTGTCACTCACAAGAGGTTTGTCATCAACTAGATTCACAGGATTAAGTGCAGCTAATTGTGCCGCTCCTGAGCCTTCACTGGAGGAGGCTAACACATCTAAAGCTATACTATACGTGTGCCTCTCAACGACTCCGTGTTCAAATGTGTTTTCAAAAATTTCCGCGAACTTAGTACGTAATGCTTCCGACGTATTGCAAAAGTACACTAACCCAGTTTGAAGATCCCAAACTACATCACTCAAAGTCGTAGTTGGAATAGCCCGCTTAAGAAGTTTCAATCTAACAGCTTCCTTAAGTTCCTTGCGTGCTTCTTTTGAAATACGCTCTCCAGGGGTCTCCTTGCGAAGATCTGCTAAAGCTTGTCGATAATACTTTAGGAGAGCTTGTGCAGGTACTTTTCGACGATCTACACGTAAACTCAAACACACATACTGACCGAAGATAAACTGAGCTCCATCCCCAGCCATCCCGGGGGTTTGAAATGCTGTTTTACTTGCATCTAAGATGCTCACCCAGCCTATTGAAGATTCTGCATCTGACGATTCATCTAACTCTACAAAACCGTGGCGATTTAACAGCAGAACATTTATATCTGCAGCACTTGCAAGGTTTGTCTTGAATCTTGAAAAACTAACCGTAGAACTTTTCGCCAAACTCATGTATATCTCCTTTTATTTTATTCTTTCTAAACCCTCTGTAAGCAACGGGCTTAATTTAAATGTGTAAGGAATCACGTCTTTTGTACGTCTATCTATATTGCGTATTTTGTCAAAAGTGTCTGCATCCAGCTCTTTTACTTTTACAGAAGCTATAGATCTCAAATGCAAACTCTTTTTAGGGTTCTGTGCGTATTTTTCTAGTAAAGTATCTACAAATGTTTCCACTCCGCTAACCCAGCAAGAATCATGATGACCTAAGAGGCGTAGAGTAATCTTTGTGTTTTTCTCATCTAACACTCCTAAAATAATACTGATGTAATTACCTGCTGCATACGCTAGCAACAGGTACTTACCAAAATTGAACACCAACACCTCATCGGTGACCCCTTTTATATTAGCACACTGAATTGTGTCAATTAGCAGGCGCTTAAAATTATCCATGGCAAAAAGATACAGGTTTCGGCAATCATCTGTTTCCCGTGGTATGTACATAAGACTCTCCTTTTGCGTTATTGAATTCTTCTACAAGTGTTTCATACAATCTCCAAATCGTGGGATCAAACACATCATGAGCTATAAGTCTTTGTGTTAAAAGAACGCCGCCTTTTGCAATCCTTACTCTTGATGCTTTTTCTAACTGGCATACGGGCCAAGGCCAATTTCCAGCTTGATCTGAAAACGTAGAGTTCCTCAGATTATTTAAGTACTGTTCATAAGTGGCCACATAATACTCTAAATGAGCGTATTCTTTTATAAAGCTCTCACCACCGAAAAACCATCTAGGCTGCACTACATCTTTAGGTATACATTCCCACACTTCCATGCAAAACCGGTTAGGCAAAGCCCAGGACCGCAGCACCGTACGATTCAATGAGAAAGCCTCCTCCAACTCTCTGCATGTGTCAATATCATAGATAAATGTGTTTTTTCCGCACAACTTTCCTGCTGTGTAAACCGTACATTTTGGATGTGATTTAGGTAAAGCTAACGAGGTCAACACGCCCTGCTCACGTGTGCAGATTTTGATGTACATTTCCTTCATCTCCACTTAGCAAGTACTTAAAAGGTCTGTGTTTAAAATACGGTAAAAACGTTTTGATTACTCCAAGTTCCCTATCATAAACCACTAAAAAGAGTTCTTTTTTATACTCTAATTCATGCTTTGAAAATCTTGTGCTGAGCCGCTCCTTCATGTGAGATTTATTACACCAAATTAACTCCACTATACTATCTAAATCAGCTTTTTCAAGATCCACTCCGTATCTCTCTTTTGCTCTCCGTATAGCATGCACTTTTCTTGCTTCTACAAGTCGGGCCGTTAATGATGTCTTTGCATAGGTTTTATAGTTTTTCTTCCGGCTCATATTTAGCACCTCCAAATTTTTTCTCAAAACCATAAGGGCTAGAAACCGCACTCTTTCTAGCCCTTATGTCTTAAGTATACATTGATTGGTGTGGAAAATCCAGCTTTTGCCTTATTTTTCCTCATCCGTATCAAGGTTAAAGATAGAACCGAAAGCTTTTTCTAATACAGTGCCTGCAAACATGTTTCGCACTACATCAGCAACACTATCCCCACCTAAAATTGCCAGAGGTGCTACGGATTTGCAAGCTGCTTGTAACGCTATTTTATCCCCAAATGTTTGGAGTGCTCCCACTAATTGAGGACTGACTGCCGCCGCTTTCTTAATAAAAGCATTAGCTATTTCGTGCATCTGCTTTGTATCTATCTCTAACTTTGCTTGCAAATACTTTAACTGCGCCTCTTGCTCTCTCTGTTTGCGTTCCAGATCCGCTGCAGCAGTGCTGTCTTTTATCCTGCTGTTTTCCAAAGCAATAGCCGCTTCCTTTTTAAGCTCTTCCAAAGAAGCTTTTAAAGAAGCAACCGCTTGCTCTACACTTAACGCAGCTTTAACCTTTGCAGTCTCAGCATATTCAGCTTCTATCTGCCGGGTGATTTTCTCCTCTTCTACAATTCGATTCCTATCCCGTACTTGAGCAGCTAATTCTAAATTAGTTCGAACCACTGCTTTTTGGTGCTGTGCTAATAAGTCTTGAATTTCCTCATCTTTAATCGATACTCCCAATACCTCTACATCGTACACTTTCATACCATTCTCTTCAAAAGTACGCCCGGGCCTTCCTTTATCCTTTTCACTAACACCAAGAATGGTATCCCGCACAAATGCAGGAGCATTTGCATAAAGTTCTTCAATTGACATCTTTTTAGCAGCACACTTAAGTAAAGATCTCAAATGGTCACATAACAATTTCACATAATTTTCTACATTAAACCATTTGTTCTGGTTTCCGGTGAAATTCACCCGATAGGATAACTTCAGGTTTAATTCACACAAATCCTTTGTTTCTACAGTAATAAGGTCAGACACCTTATTGTGTAACACTCTCAAGTACACCGTTTCATACAAGTTATCCGTGGTTTTGGGCTTACCCGTTGAAAGAGCTAATTTCTCTAAAGTTTCGTTGTACCCTAAAAACACTCTCTTCGGCCCGGTTATGACTTTTCGCTGCCCTTTAGCATCCACAATCATAACTGCATACCCGGTCCAAACATCAATCTTGACTGCACCGTCATACTTGGTGTCTAATGTGATAGTACGGGGTGCTGTGTAGGTGGTTTTACGCTCGAAAGTATCTGATGCATGCATACCTTTTACAGCACTGGAACCTAAGCGCTTTTTAGCACTCATTTCGGCGTAATCCGCTGCATCTGCTGCATCACGCTCAAATTGCTTATTCACAGCTAATGCTTCAGTGTTCCCCGGGAACCAAAGAGAAACCGTGCGAGCATCCAGCAACCTTCGCACAATTACCTCTTTTCTTGGATCAGGTAAAAACATTTTAGGACCGGTAATGAGATCTGCATCTCCTGTGATTTTGTTCAACACATACCGACCTTCGCCTGCAGGAATAGCAATTGCGTAGTGAATCTCTTGATCTCCGTACTTGATCAGAGCATGCTCTGGACGTGGGAAATAAATACTCTGCTCTTTCCCAGTAATAAACAGCTCATCCCCTGCTTTGTGCTTTTGACCACCCTCTTCATAGTCAGCAATGACCTTCACGTAGATGCCGGCATTTTCATTGAGTTCAATAGCTCTGTACTTTCGTCCGCCACCAGCTGTACAGATAAAAACTTCTGTAGGCTTAGGAAACACAACTGCAGGCCCTTTTGGCCAGCGTTTATTGCCATCTTCGTTAAGAAGTATAGCATACTCTAAACGCTCCAGTGTTACAGCATCCCTTACATAATTTCCAGCTTCATCAGGCACTACCTCTACTCCAGTAGGTGGGATGTAAAAAGATACTTCGGCCCCCGTGATAATAAAAAGCTTTCCTATAGTGAGACCCTCTGGTAGCTTAGGCACTTGAGAATCTTCAGTGCCAGCTTTTTTGACAACTGCCTTGTCCCAATTCTGTCTTGCGACCTCCTCATTATGAACTCGCACTAACACATATTGATTGGATCGCAGATTGTGCCCTGGAATAACCGTAGCAACTTGACCGGGGAATAACGGAAAAGTGCACGGGCCTGGGATATTGATTTGCCGACCGTGCTGCAATTTTGCAGGGGCACTGGCCCCTTGCAGAGGGTGTATGTTTGCATCTTCAGGATTTTCCAGAACAATGTACTGCCCCTCATCAGCTCTCGGAAAATTCTGAATCGAATCTTCTAACTTGCAAGGTTCAAATTTGCGACTCTTAAACCTTACCGGCTTATCGGTCGCTGATAAAGACACTTTGGTCGGCCCTACATAGGTAATTACATTACCTTTAGTCTCATCTTGGACTAAAGCATATTGCGTTGGGTCCAGAACTAATTCTCTTTGATCCCTTATGGGCTCTGGCATGCTTGTTCTCCTACTTGTTTAATTGAGCTAATTTTGTAATAATAAATAAGCTTCAAAGGGGAGCTGTTATTGCTTGGAACTTCTCTTTATCCTTTATAAGATGCAACTGCTATATGTTTATCTGAGCCACAATCAAACATTAACGTTCCTAACCAGTCAATAACTCGGTTAGTGGGCTGATTACAGCACTTGCAAGGGTAAGTATGAGCTGCTTCATAAACTGCTCGGACACCCGTGACCAGACTTGGGGACTCATCTCTATCCCAGATTTTCTTCATACCCTCCATTTCGGGCACAAATCCAGGTTGATTGACTAAGTCCTCCTTTGTGTTACTCAATTTTCTCTCCTTAAATGTTAATACAGGTACATGCCCTAATGCATAAAGGACGTCAGCAAAAGCACGCACACTAAATGTGCCATTCAATAGCTTATCAACATATTTTACACTTTTCCCCAACCTTTTCGCTAAATCTTCTCGAGTTATTCCTTCTTTTTCCATTAACGCGAGAATACTTTCCGTTATTTCTAAAATAACCTCTTCTTGAAATACTAGACGTTCTTCTAGGTTCATTATGCCCCCTGTATAATTGCAATAAATATCCGTGCTAAGAGCAGTAGTGCACACAATAGCTCTACAAAGAACAAGAAGACTAAACTGTTAGACATCAAAAAATCGTTTTTTAGCATTTTTGTCCGTGGATAGTGTACTCCCCACATCGCAAGCACACCCAGTTTGATGACACAAACAGCTGGCACGCAGCCTTCCACATACCCATCTTTTCTGAAACGCCAGTCATGATTGCATGGCCTCTTTACTGTACCACAAGCTGCTTCTACTGCTTTAGCTTGTTCCTCATCTAAAATCTCAAATGTAATAAAGTCAGCTGTGAAATCAACGACTTTATAGTCGAAGCATTTTCTTTGGGACGGTAACTTCTTTAGACATCAGTTCTCCTTTTTAGTTACTTTCTTGGGAACTCTACACTGAATCTTGCTTCTGCCGCTTCCTTGCGATTAGGCCGCTTACCACTGCTCATAAACTCTTCTATATTTGCTTCAGGCCCTCTACGAACCAATTCTTCAAAGCACTCATCGCAAATATAGCCGTATTCAGTAGAATAACGGTCACACATTATATTATCGCAGCCTTTCCGGCTGCATTCTAGCACGCTCATTTTCTTCCTTTCTGTAAGCACTCTAAGTTTACACTGTCTTAGGTTTTCTTACATCCTCCAATTTCGATGTGTGGGATGTTATTTGGAAAAAGCCCTGCAATCTGAATGAACAGATCATAATCAGGATTATCTCCCTTAATTTTTTCAATTTCGTGTTGAAATTCTTCCATTGATTTTCTAGTAAATATTTGAGAAAATATTTTATAATTTTGTTTATCCACTACACTTCCTCTCTTAAATACGTATTTTTAAGTTCAGCTAAAATTCGCGTATCTTCCGCTTCTTCAATTTGTTGCGCTAAACGGTCATAGCAAGGGTTTGGGTGCACTATATCTTCTAAAGTAATAACGTATCCAGGCCGCTGTTTACGATGAGTTAACATGAACCAAACAATACAGAAAATTAAAATGCTCATATTTATTTTCCTTCGACTATACATTTATTTACAAGATTGAACAAAAAAAATGTGACTTGATTATTACTCTATCAAGTCACACTTTGTTTCGGATGGGCTCTACATCTGATACCGAATTTTTTAGCCCTAGAGGAAGGAGTTGAACCCTCTCCTTATAGCGATCGCGAACCGCCACAAAGCTCTACCCCACAGAAGCTCTAGGATACTCCGGTGGTAAGATTTGAACTTCCGACCCGCGAGTTAACGGCCCACTGCTCTACCCCTGAGCTACACCGGAATTTTTATATCGTCGCTTATATCTTATCTCCACTTCTTTAGCACGTTTCATAATAGTATCTAGTACATTAGCATCAACACGTATTTCTTTTTCATGCACACTTTTTAACCGGCGGTTTACAATGGCAGAAAATAAGTTTGGGTACCATGTACCTCCAAACTGTTTACCAATTTTCGCTTTTCGGGTGTGCTGCATCTCTAATCCTTGTTTAAATATACTTTCCTATAAAGAGTTGAAAAATACTAGAAGCAGTTTCAAAATCTACAACCTGAAGAACCTGTTCTGCTAATTCAAGATACTTCTTTTTGCTGTAACTGGGAGCACCCCATTCTTCATACTCATAACCACACTGGTCAATGTCATTATGGTGACAGAAAGTCGAGTGCATAATATCCGCTAACTTCATAGCAGAAGTCAGTTTAAACTTAACCTGATCTTCCTTTTTTGCTTTTAGTCTTTCTAGCTCCGCTTCAGCTTTTTTAATTTGATCATCAATGTTCATAATTTACCCATTCTTAACTAGATAAAAAAGTTATCTTTAATTATGTAACAGCCCTAGGGAGGTTCGAACTCCGCGTTTCCGGATTGAAGGTCCGGTGTCCTGACCAGCTAGACGATAGGGCCGTATTTTCTTTTACGGTTTCTGCATCCCTTTTTGTTGAAAATATTTTGTTATAACTTCATGCATAAGTTTTAATGTTTCCTCATCCATTGGAAACCCAGTAGACTGCTGTCCGTTTGTCATTACCAGCATCGACATGCCCGTGCATTCAGGTTTAAGTGTGACGCTTTTCATTACACCAGACTGCTTAATGATTTCCGTTTTAAGCTGCATAGGTGCTGTTGTAGCATCTATCAGGTCTATCAAGCTCATTTTCTTCATCTTCCAGCCTTGTGTCTTTAAAATGCTCCAACCTGCAGGGTACTGGCAATCAAACAACTCAATAGCCTTTGCACGAGTAAAAGCAGGCTCCCCTTTGATAGTGCCTTTAGCATCAACTGGTACATAAATTGTGCGGTTCTGCATACGGTTTTCCCTTGCTACCACCGCTTCCAGACGGCCCCAGTTAAGCTTCCCACATTTAAGGTCAACTTAGTACCGGTTCCGCCCGAAAGCTAGTTCACATTTACTTGCTTTTCTACAATTCTTTTCGTGGAACAGTGGCACTCTCTTATCAGCGTGCTTTTCCATCAACCACTTACCGCCGATACCCTCAGCTGAATGAAGGTTCATCCAAGTGTCCCACCGGCGAGTTGTGCCGGTTTGAAACCGGGTCATAAGAATAATCTTAGCACCTTGTGTTGTAGTCAAAGCGTACCTGTACCAGCACTTTTGCGTTCTATAATAGATTGAATCCTTATCGCAAGCCCAAGCTACCAAGTTCTTACGGATATCATTATCAAAAATTTCAATGGCCTTAGTGCCTATGTACTCTCCATTATCATGGTCGAAAACTTTGTCATGAGCACTAAACCACTCATTTTGTTCCTCAGTTAACCAATTCTCCGGGGTAAAAAGCTCAGCTAACTCCTTGGGGTCTGTGAAGAAATATCTGCTTGCCATAGGGATCTCCTTTCGAGAATTGTCATGCTTGGTACCAGGACATTTGGTCAGCTTGAGCTGTTTGCATTCACTTACTAACTAATTATGTCTTAATTATACATACAAACAGAGGGAAAATCAAGTGTTTTTACACATTCAATTGAGCTTCTATAAATGTGATTAACTCACGGCACTCTACTTCCTGCTGAAACAAGTCACTAATGTAGTCCGTATTGGGCTCCCCGCCATCCTGAAAATACTGGCTAATATCCTCTTGCAAATTTTGCAGCCGAGCTTTTGCGTTTTTTAACTCGCACTCCATTGCACTTCCTCCTTTTGTATGCTCTATTATGTCTTAATTATATATATACAAACAGGGGGAAAATCAAGTGTTTCTTTACCAAATACCTAAGTGTTTATGCAGTTTTTTGCTCCTTTAACCTTTTTAATTCAGCTGCTGCATCATTAAGCTTCTTACATGTTTGATCTAACACGTGCCAATGAGATTCAATTTGCTTCTCCGATTGCATAAGCTTATCCTGAAGAGCTTCAATAGTAGTTGCACTTTTATTAAGTGCTACAACAAGCTCCTCGGGTGTAAAATTTTTAATGTTTTGTGCAATTTCTTGAACTATTTTCCCATCTATCATTGCGGGATCTCCTTATCTTAAGTTTCTTTTCATAATTTTCTACCATATCCAATACTCTATCATGCTCTATATGATTGACTCGTAGTGCAATTAACCTCCATCCCCACTTTTCAATATCAATACCCTTAAAAAGATGCGTTTCTGCACACTTAACAAGAAAAGCATCTCGTTTTGCTTCTGGAAAGTAAAAGTGCACGCACCATCCAAAAGGAGCTACTATAATGATTAACTTGTTATATAAAATTATACGCATGACTGTTCCCGCTTTCCTTAAACTAAGATTGAGAACCGGGATGCTGGTGTATCATAGTTTCATCAAACTTACGTGTGTAATACTCTTGAAATTCATTATCATAATTATGATGCCAACCAAAATTAGGGCATTTTGGATTTGTGCAAGTGTTCATGTAATCAAATGCCTTATCTGAACCTGTCCCTACAACAAGGCATCCGCATTCCTTGCAAATGCCGTCAATCCATTACCTAACTCCTTCACTTAGTTTAAAACAAGTTTATTTATCTTTTTGAGCAATACATGAAGCTGTTTGCCTGTCGTAGGTTTAGGGCACTCTTCAGCTGGAATGATTCTATAGCTATGTCCATAAGCTTGCACGCTAGCAACTTTACAACTCTCTTCAAAGGACACTTCTACATAAGCAAGTTTAAAGTTCAATAAACAGCGATATATGGTGCCTTCTATTAAAGCTTTACACTTGTTACAGCTTTTTTTCATCTAATGTCCTTTTTTTGTGAAACATCTCTTTTTACTTAGAGTTCTCTTTTTCCAACTTTTTCAACTCTTCGATAACTGCTTGCACCTTTTTGATCTTCTCATCATCCCCTCTATTGGGATAATCTCCGCTTTCATAGCCCTCGACATAAAACATAATACCGTTTATCATGATACCCACTGGGATATCTGTTGTATGGCCTTTGCAGCCGTCGGGGGTGCAATACTCAGGGCAATCATACTCATAATATTCAATATCATCGATCTCCATCTTTGTCCTTCTTTCTTACAGGAGTTACTAGTACTTCCATTATTTTGCCTTCTCCCGTTTCCTCCGCGTATTTTCCGCCATCTGGAAAGCATAATTGCACCTGTAGCTTAGTAGCCCAAACACACTCAAACTGCTGCGTTTTAGCGTTCCAAAAAGCCCACATTTCTTGAGCTTTAGATTGCGTCTCTTCCGGGATAATAAGGTGTGATACGGTTACTGCCATGTTAGCCCCTTTCGGTATTACGAGCATCTCTAATCTTTCGCCCTAGCTGGTAACCCAATTTCCGAGATACGGAAGCTACATGCCTAAGCCCTCTAATATATTCCACGATTAACA